>Ga0214544_1009561_pt1 | contig 15081 bp, 5 predicted proteins | sample CNSS3metaG_FD_160074 | JGI IMG/M metagenome (GOLD analysis project Ga0214544, IMG submission 160074) | Root nodule microbial communities from cowpea collected in UCLA plant growth center, Los Angeles, California, USA - CNSS3 | ecosystem: Host-associated > Plants > Roots > Nodule | place: USA...
ACCCAATTGAAAAAATCGGGGATTCCCCATACCCATACCCATACCCAGTCAATGCGGGGATTCCCCGTCAAAACGGGGACGGGTTCGGGCAATACCCACGGGGACGGGTTTATTTGCCATCTCTAGTTTTAATTGGTGATTAAAGGATAAAAACGATTAATTTGAAAGTAATAACAAAAATTAAAATACAGAATTTTAAAAAAATTATAACAAACTAAGACTCAAAATATTTGGAAGAAGTACATATTTTACTTTGGATCTTACTAAATAGTGTCATAAAGACATTAGTAATAAAATTTTAAAAAAACATATAAAAAGGTATATAAAATTAAAAAAAAAACTTTTTTGCAGATTAATAAGAAAAATGTCTTTTAATTTCTTAATTTGGCACCGATTGGCCTCTACCTAATTTGAGTTTAGTTCCTTTTGGTTTTGAGTGGAATATATTGTGAGGCCTTACGGAAAAGTACTTCTTGCATAATCACTTTTGCTATTTCAGACGTAGGTCAAATAGTCAAACTTTCTTCTGAAAATATAGTTCCCAAAAAAATATGACCTTATTTTGCGGTAATGCGAAAACATAAATAAAATATAACGTACATAAATCAGAGTTTCATGACATTGGATTGGGAATCTTAAAAAGGATAATGGTTTGTTATACAATTTGAAACATTTTAACGTTTGGGTAAAGAGTTATAAAAGAATTTTGAAATTCTAAATTATATGAAAGTAACTGAATCATTTACTATTAATAAGAATTTGAAATTTTCTTTAATCCTAAAATCATGATTCTCCTTTTTATATTTTCTCTTCAGATATTAATTTGATTGAGAGAGAGAGAGAAAGGGGTATTGTTGGCTTAATTACTATTTCGGAGTTATAATCTCAACATAATTTTTTTAAATAGCAATAAAAATTACTTTTAGACTAAAATTAATTATATTTATTTTTTATTTGATATAATTAAGATGGGTTTATTGTTAACGTTAAGTCCTAATTATTTTAAAATCATTCTTAGTTATATTTCCTTAATCAATATAAATATTAATTTTCAGCCGTTAATGCCAAACATATCAGTTTTTCATATATGTAAATTAAAATTATTTTGAATTGATTTTAATTAAGATTTTTTTAATTAATATTAATTTAATTTTTTTTTACATAAAGTTAATCAGTGATATTTCACAATCAATGTTAATTAGGAAATTATTAACCAATAATAGGAGAATTACGTTTCGGTTAATGTCGATTAATTTTATATCATTAACCAAGATTGATCAAAATAAATATTTCACAACCACTTTTTGATTCAATGACAATTAAAAAAAAACTCAATCAAAAAATAAAATAAAATAAATTTAAATTTAATTTATTTGAATACTTTAGAAAATAAAATAAAATTTAGGTAAAGTGGCAATAACAAAGACTAACTATTGGTAACTTATTTAAAACAATAGAATGATGATCATAAAAAATGGACCCCATTTCATTAAAAAAAAGAAATAGAAAAATAAAAGCATAGTGTGAGTGCCGTAACAAATGTAATCATGAATTGGGCATTAGATACAGTTAGATTGACAATCAGCGAAGCACTGTGACCCACATATTAACTGTTTAAACCAACTAATCATTTCATTGTTTAACACTTTTTTATATTTAATATTCATATATTTTAATTTCGTGTTCCTAATTTAACGAAATATTTATGACGTCATTTGATTGGAGCAATCAGTTTAAACGGCTGCAATTAAAACTGGACTTCCGCCGACCTCTTCCAACCAATTCTAACAACGTTGAATGCTACATATGCTATTGCTCACACAAATAAAAATTAATAAAATTTTTAATAAACATTCTCGTCTATACGACATCGTAATTTAAAGAGAAACTAATGACTGAAAAAGAGTCGTGTAATTCCTATAAATGAAAGCCGTATTTACTGTAAATTTGTATTGAGTGAACTGTAATTTATTTTAACGTTTTTACGCTATTTGATGTACAGGACTTTTAGCTGAATTAAATTACTTTTTGATGTCTAAAAGCGGTAAAATTGAGAAGTAATATGATAACATTAAGAATCGAATCAAACCTAGCATTTAAATATAATATCATATGACGATAGTTAATTAGCAATTATTAAACATATTTAAGACTTACCACCTGAATGTATTTTGCTTATGACATTTATATTTATCAAAATACATTGATAAGTTTATATTATAATTTTTAATTATAAGATTATGTAATTTATCTCTCAGGAAAAATTTAAAATTATGATTTTGATAATAATTATAAAATAATTTACAACATTTTTATTGGATAATTTCTATTACAACATATTTAGTTTTTCAGTAAAAATATGTTGCAATTATTTACAAAAGGTAACAAATTCATGTCAGGGAAAACCACATGAAATAACTCCAATTAAACTTCAAAATATTAGTTTAGTTTCATTCAAATTTTATATGAAATTAAAATTTAACCAAATTTTTATATTTTATTTTAAGTGACAATAATAAAAATTCCAATAATAATACATGAAAAGTGTTAATATAGAACATAAAGTACTGTTACATAAACCAAAATCATAATATATAAGCAGACGAAGTTCATTATGAATGTTTTTTACGTAATTGTATGAACTAACATCCACACCCAATTGCATTTGTAAATCTTTATTCTTCCTTAACAATGAAATCATAAAATGACCGTAATGTTGACTCTTTTCTCATCTAACTGATATCTATTATTGCAATTTCCGAGGCTAAGTTACTAGAAAAGTTCGCCTTGAATCATGCCACATTATCCATGGTTCCTTCCACTGCAGGTCAAGCTCACGACCAAACCAATTAGTCATAATTCTGGTCGTTGATGCTTCATCATATTAATGATAGCGTACATCACAGACTACCCATTCATTAATGCTACAAAATACATGTACATTTTGTGTTGACCATCGTTACCCTTCCACAGAGAAACCTTACAAGGTTCCAATTACACCACATGCAAGCAACCAAAACTTCATTTTAATTCAGTACCACGTCCCTAACAGTACAACCAAACCACCTTATTATATTTTCACACTTAACATTTCGGGAAAAACTAATATTAAACAATTTATTATCTTATTAAAAAGAGTTTTCATATTGATTACAACATATTCAGCAGTTTAAGTTTTAAGTTTTACCTCAATCAAAATCGTCATCCCCGGCTAGAAATAAGGATAAATGTGGCAGACATGTTATACCCCAAGTCAAATTTGGAAGTGACATTGTAACAGACACAAAGGCCAATACTCATCTAAACGAGAACAACCAAGTTCACCATTATGTGCGTCACAGGATGTAGCGGTTTAACAAACATCAATTCCTTTACCAAACGTGCCCTTGACGTAGGTTTTCAAACCCCAATATAATGCAATCCAAACCCAAACTCCTTTTACTTAAACTCAATAGATTGTGATTGTGATTGTGAGAGATGGGGAACCAAGTCTCACTTCGTCCCTCAGATGGCAGGGGCAAAATCGTGTGGTGGGACGGTTCCGTGCATGAAATTGAGCAATCGGTGACGGTGGCGGAGCTGATGCTGGAGCACCCGGAACAGGTGGTGGTTGAGTTGCATTCGGCGGTGAACCAGAAACGGCCGACGCCATTGCCGGCTGATAACAAGTTAGAAACAAACAAGGCGTATCTGATGATTCCCGTGAAGCGAGGGAAGCCCGTTGGGTTAAGCGGGGAAGAAACCCGACGCATTCTCTTCATCCTTAATTCTGCTCTGCATTCAAAGTCTCTTGTGGGGTCCTCAAAGTTTGTTCCTTGGCTTACGCGTTTGTGCCAGAACACTACAATTGTGGAACCGGGGAGAAAGGAAGAGGAAAGAGAGAAGAACGAAGAGAGGTGTCAGTTTTCGGAGCTTCTGCCGGAAATTCTAGAAGCCAGGCCGGAGTATTTGAATCGGCAGTTGTCGGGAAAAGGGTGGAAACCTACTTTGGACACCATTAAGGAGAAGAACATTGACAGAAAACACACTCATTGGTTGTTCCTCAGGACTTTCTAGTCCTAACTTTTGTCTCCACTTTTTTTAACTCTTTAGTTTCAGTTGTAGTTTCATTTCGATGATCTAGTCAAAATTTGCAGAGATGGTTAAATAGATTATCGAAATCAAACTCTCGTACTTGTTAAAACTGTTTTTGTTTTTTAGCATAGTTAATCAGTGAAAAAATGTTGTGGTGCCTTTACGCCGTTATGTATTCTGTGACAGGATACCTAGCTACCCAATCAAATCGTGCTACATACAAAGCTCAGGGTTGTAATTTTGTTCACATCAATGTAGAGTTAATATATGGAAAGGAATTAAAGTTCTTCTAACATTCATTTCTCTTTGCTCTTTTCTTAGATTGAACTTTGCAGATACAAAAAGAGTTGAAGAAACTAATTTGTAACTGTTTATTAAACAGAATATTTTTTAGTAGATAATGAAATTAATTCTATGTTCTACTGGTAGAAAATATTTACATACTGAATCAATAAAAAATTATTATAAAAGTTAACAAATATATTATGTGTAAGGTAATCTGTGAATAAATAATATAGAAGTTTTTTACATGGCATGGCCTGGTTTGCGATAATGATTTGAAAAGAATCTTGTAGAAATCAACAAGATAAATTTTTAAAAAAGATATGTGTATGCAGTTAATTATAGGGTTTAACTATTCAAATTAAACATGATTAGTAAAGAAGGACAAAGACACATTGGGGGTGGACATGATTTGGCTTTTACAAAAATAAAAGAAAAGAAATAATTAGGCTATGCATTTCGTAGAATCAGAAAAAAGAAAGTTCAATTTTAAAACTAGACCACTTTGTTTTATAAAACTGGATTCAAAATCATTTTAGATCTTACTGTTGAAACTAGCTCTGTTTATTTCCTTTCAAAACTAATATCTTTCCAACACTAATATCCTTGCAAATTTTTAATATATATACCAAATATTTTATTTTAATTATAGTATATTTTGTGTCAAAATATTTACTAAAGATGTGTCACTGTAGAGGATGTATGTGTTTGAGGAGATTAATATCCTTTCCATTTTTGCACTTTTTTTTTTTGCACAGTATATGCTAACTCCGAGAGTCTCATAAAATTCAAGCTTCACAAAATTTTAATAGGTTTTAGTAGGGATGTCAACGAGGCGGGTAGGGTACGGGTAATAGCTCCCCGTACCTTACCCGCTGGATAAATATTTGCCCCGTACCTATACCCATATCTGTCGGGTATCCATTATGCGGGTACCCGTCTATTTTTTTTATATCCGCGGGTATTCACGGGTACCCGCGGGTATTTACAAAATTATTTGAAAAATAAATATTTAATCATAAATTCAAATAAAATAAAATACATCACTGTCATAAATTTTAAATAAAGTTCAAACAAACTCAAGTCCATACAAGTCCAAATAATTATAAAAATAAATATAAAATGACGGTTCAACACAATGGAAATTATTTAATTAGTGTTTTGATCAACAAGTTTACTTTCTCCAATTGATTCCTGAAAAATAATCAAATAATAAACCCCAAATGTCACGTGTCAAGTATTATTATTTTGATTCCATCATTTGACAACAAGCATATCATAAATGTCATTGTCTATATAGTATTTGATGTATATGCCCAATTTCAAAGAAGGGAAAGAGAAGAATGTTAAGGGATGCACTTGGAAGAAGACAACGTACCAATATTTGAAGCCGAAAGAATGGAGACAAAAAAAGATAAAATGTACAGCTTAGAAAATATTAGATCAGAATGTTTTTTACTAATATATATATATATATATATATATATATATATATATATATATATAAATATATATATAAGGATATTTGTGTGAATTAAAGTTTAGCGGGTACGGATATCCACGGGTACAAATACTATGATATCCGTATTCGCCCCGTTAACATGCGGGTAGTGGATATCCATTTTTAATATCCATTTCCTATCCATGACGGGTTTTATCCGCGAATATCTGCGGGTACGGATATTTTTGACATCCCTAAGTTTTAGTTAGATTTCAGAAAAAAGGATTAAAAGAAAACCTCTTACAAATAGATCTCATCATAGGTTTGACTTGATGAGCATGCTCATATAACTTACGATTCACGTTATATGAAACTTCAAAAACAATGTTGAAAAAGAAATAGTTTTTTTTAGCCTTGTTCAATGTTCATATAGATGGAGTCCTAATTGATCTATTTATTTTAGGATATACTGATATATTACTAAGCATGATCTTCTATCTAATTATGTTAAGTACTAGAGAGGTGGTTTGATATTTGTGGGGTAAATAAAATGTTAAATTCTCGTTTAGACCAATTAGTAAAAACATTCAGCGAACACCATCTACAACGTGTATATATATTGTGGTAGTTTGATTAGAATTGTCAATTTTAAAGTGATATATCCTATTATGTACTTGTATGGATATTTATTTGTAATAATTACATATATGTTATAAAAAGTGAGACATGTTAATATGATTATTTCACACAAAAATTATAATTCTTTAAAATTTTAATTAAATAAAAAATAAGTCGTTGACTTATTGACCTAAGATTGGATGAAATTAAGTGAAAAAAAAATATTAGTGAAGTTAGCCCATAAACTATACCGAGCCAAATCGGTAGCTACTTTTAACGACCCTACTCATAACATCTCAAGCCTTCTACTGAAACTATATAAACAGGAAAATTGGTACAATTCCACAACTAATTAAATGCTGCACTAGAAAACAATAAAATTTAACTAACAATAACGAAAAAAAGCTCTCTGGTCCTGGGTATACCCGGCCCATTGCCCAATCAACCAGACCCATCATAATACAATTTAGTTAAAATATAGGGGCCTTCTCCCTGCACCCCAAAAGATTCTTCTGTACCCCCCAAAATGTCTCTTATACCCTTATTGATTAGCAGTGAGAGAGTGGGTGAAAGTGCGTTGGACGCAGTAAATTTCATTTACTGCGTCACCAACCCCTGCACCCCCAAACGTTATTTCTTCGGCTCCGTTTCGTTTCTTCTCCACCCCGACATTCATTTAAAATTTTTCTCTCATTCTCTGTGCGTGGTCCCTCAAAGTTCTGTGCTTCGTGGTCCCTCAAAGTTTTAATTTCTCTTTCATTCCTTCATTGTCTCTGGTTCGTGGTCCTGGTTTGTATGACTTTCCTTTATTCTTTTTTAAGGAATGTTATTTATTCTCTGACTCACTCTCTTCACTCACTGTGTGCTTCTTGTGATCGAAGGTTGTGTCGTTCTTTGAAGGAAGGTGGTTGCAAGGAACTCCGTTATCTTCTCTAAGTGGTAGTTTCCATCATCAGGTTAGCCTTCCAGGTTAAACTTTTTGTTTTTCTGTTTGCATGCTTCTGTGAAATACAAAAGCCGTTTCATAAAAAAATCATAATGTATGCGAAATGGAATACAGATTCCGTTTCATAAATCTGTGAAACGGAATCTGTATTCCGTTTCATAAAAAAATTTGCAAATTTTTTTATGAAACGGATTACAGAATCCGTTTCACAGTATTATGAAACGGATTCTGTATTCCGTTTCAAAAAAAATTGCAAATTTTTTTATGAAACGGATTACAGAATCCGTTTCACAGTATTATGAAACGAAATCTGTAATCCGTTTCATAAAAAAATTTGCAAGTTTTTTAATGAAACGGAATACAGATTCCGTTTCATAATACTGTGAAACGTATTCTGTAATCCGTTTGACATGCATTTTGATTTTTCCATGCTAAAATTACACCCCACCCCATTAATTTTGAACCTTACTCTCATGTTCGTAGTTGGTTCTGGGATGCTACTTTTGTTAATTTAATAAGGATTTCCTTCATTCTTCTTTGACGCAGCCGTAGAGCACAGCATGCAGCACCACCAAGAGCTTCGAAGAGACCCTTCCGCATTTACAGGCTTCTCGTTCGCACTTAATCCACCATCCACACATCCAATTAAGTTTTCTTAATTTTTTGTATTGATTTATGTTAATGATGATGGTGATTGATGATCTGAATGGTAATGTTGTTGTACTCATGGTGTAATCTTGATTTTATTTTTTTTCTTATGAAACGGTTTTCCAAATCCGTCTCACGATTTTTAGAAACGGATCTTAAGATCCGTTTTATTTTTTTTATGTGTTTTTTCACGAAACGGATGTCACAAATCCGTTTCACAAAATTAGAAATGGATTTTAAGATCCGTTTTAGCTTTTTTTTTTTCATTTTTTTCTTGAAATGGAAGTCGGGAATCCGTTTAAAAAAATCGAAAATGGATTTCGAATCTATTTCGATGTTTTTTTTTAACTTTTAATTTTTAATAAGTGTGTGTTTTCTTCTGAGGTGTATTATACACACTATTAACGACAGCTCTAGCTCCGATTGACGTCACTGGATACACCCTGGTCGGCTGTGAGAAGTGCAACCATGGTGGACCTGGAAGAAGGAAGAAACCCGTATCGGTGATGATCGCAGCTCCGGTCTTTGCGAGGTGAGGCTGCAGTTCCCTATTTTCACGGTTTGAAAATCTAAAAGAAGGAAGAGGTGCGGCAAAAATGCCGACAGTGTTTTCCGGTGGTGACTAGTGCCGCCGCCCATAACTCTAGCGAACTGGGGTAGGCACGATGGCTAACCCTGGATGTTGGTGTTGGGGTTTCGTGAGGCCAAACGAGATGGAGCATTTATGTCATTTTTAGATGTAAGGATTTATCTGAATTAAAGATTGTTTTTTCATAAGTTTTCGTAATAAAACTCACTCCAACGAACGAAGGCAGTATTAACTTCATGTTGTCATAATAAACATTATAGTATTAGTAATAGTCATTCATATATTATCATAACAAAACTAAAATAGTACAGAGCAATTAAATTTAGTATTTTTTTAAAAACTGAAATGAAAATCAATTCGTATATATCTAGGAATTTTCATAATTAAAAAAAAAAATCCATTTCAATAATTTAAAAACAAAAGTAAAAAGAGAGAGAAGTAGGTAATCAATGGCAAAATTGATTGAGATGTGATTAGTTAATAGTTTATACAAATAGCATTCTCCCCCTCTCTCTCACGATAGATTAAATCTGGGGTCTCTCTCTATTTTCTCCCTTTCTCTCTCTTATAGCAATATAAATTGTTGTACAAATATTATACAAGTAACATCTCTCTTGTGTTAATCTGTCTCTGGATAAACACAGATCCCTGCTACCTAATTTATGTTTCATTCTTGCTTTATATTTGTAACAACAAATTAGCTGAAGAAATATAGCAGTGATTATTTGCATAATCATCATCTATGAATGTAGTAACTGTTAGCACATGGATTTAAGGTGCTCTCTGAAAACCTTCAACATTGCTTGGAAAGAAACAATGCCCATCAAGGTTCCATCTACCTCTACAACCCACACGTAACTCACACGATGAGCCAGAGCTTGAATCATCACCGCCACCAGAGAGCTCCACCAGTAGCACACCATCGCCTCAAACCTTCTCCCCACCCTCCCAGAGTACCCTCCAAGCTTCCAATTCTTCCCGGAGCAAGAATCTTCGTCGGAGGAACAACTAGAAGAAAAAAAAGACCATGAACAAAGACCCGTTTCGTCAAGGAGCAGCTCCGAGAGATTCCTCTCCTCCACCCTCACCTTCACCAACTGCACCAAGTCCTCCAGCGAGCGAGCTCCGTTCAACGATATTTTTACCAAACGGATGTTGAAATCCGTTTCAGAGAAGTGTGAAACGGGTTTCGAAATCCGTTTCATTGAAATCCGTTTCAAAGAAGTGTGAAACGGGTTTCGATATCCGTTTCATAATTTAAAAAAGCTATATAAAACAGAAACGGATGTTGAAATCCGTTTCAGAAAACAGGAATCACTGTTGTGACAATAATAATGAGAATGGGAGAAGAAAGAAAACGGAGGAAGAAGAAAAAGAAAGGAGGAAGGAGAAATACATGAATTGGGGGAGCAGCACCGTAAATACCAGCCAGCCGCAGTAAATTCGGTTTAATTATCTCAACCACCGAGACAGATAAAAAATTAATCAGGGTCAATTATGTCATTTTTGGGGGTACTGAAGAATCTTTGGGGGTGCAGGGAGAAGCCCCCTAAAATATATTTACTTCAGTCCAATAGATTTGGATTTTTTTTTTTATTGTTGGATATAGTGAAAGTTAACATTATGGAACTGATAAATATTCTGAATTTTCTCGATTTTCATACTTGTACTCATAGGAATATATTAAAAAGTATAAAATATCAATTAAAAAGATATCTTGAATTTTGTCAGTTAAATGTGCATCAAAATTAAATTTAAAAGAGTATAATATATTAGGTAAATGTTTGATTCTGCTTTGGATGAAGTGAAATGTATAAACATGATGATTTCATATTTAAGTGAACGCTACTTTGCATAACTTGTATTATTTACATCCAAAACATGTATCCCAGATTCTAAATAGCATACGAAACTGAGAGCGCATGTTTTTGCAATTACAAATGATTTATTACTCCTTCATTTGTATAACGGGCTCACCATTTTTTCTTAAATGTGAAGCAAAGTGACGTAAATTTATAGTACATAAAAATGATTGTGTTTTGTTTGCTTGGAAAATGATTATGATTGCATATGCAAAAAGGATTGTGGAAAACAGAGCATTAGAAGCCTGGTAATAAGGTTGAAGCATCTTTCTGTATGGGTTGGCAACCTCACTTTTCGTTAGACAACACCAACGACAACAACAACGTATGATGATCGTCCAAACAGACAAAACAAATAATGCACAAAGAGTTAAACGCTATTAATTACACACAATAACAAGGAAACTTCTTCTACCAAGCAACAACCTAGAACCACTTCTTAAACCATCACAAATTCTTCGGACGATGCAAAATTACTAAAAATGAAGAAGTCAAAGTTTTTATACTAAAGATTTCTCAACTATTCAATGAAAAGACTTGCATCGACACCTAAACTTGAGCAGAAGTCAAAGTTCATTATATACATATGTTACAATAAATATATATATATATAATAAAAAATATATATATATATATATATATATATATATATATATATATATATATATATATATATATATATATATATATATATATAAAAGAAGGACATGGTAATAGCCATAAATAAAGAATATAAATTGTTCTAGCTAAGAATCATAAAACTCGGTTCTGTTTATAAAATCTTTGGGTTTGAGTCTGACTTTATTAGAGAGTCCAATGTCAACACTACAACAAAAATCACTTTAGACAATCATATGAATATATGATGTAAATTATAAAAACCATGGTCTAAAGATTAGACCACAATTTTTTAGATGTGGTATTGGTGAGTGTAGCTATAGATAATAGACAACGGTTTTTAGTACAACAACACTTTTAAAACTGTTCCTTAAAATTCTCACAATTGACAACAGTTTTTCAAGTTGATTTTAGACCTAACTTATATTTTTAGACCACATTTTTACTTGTTTTGCCCACATAGTTTAAAGCAACAGTTATATAATCATGGACTTTCATGATATTTATACAACATTTATAAAAATGTTGTTTATTATATGTTTAGGCCACATTTATTTAGCCGTTGTCTAATTTAGTGTGGTCTAAACTACAAAATGTTGTAGTGCAACCTACTTATTTTTTTCAGGACCTCTTTTAGTTGTTAACATACTTTTCATTCTGTCTTCTCAACCAAAATAGTTCACACTCTTTTCTTCCCTTTCTGAAATAGGAGTTGAGCTAGGGCTCTTGAGAGATCCTCCTCCGAGCTAGCGGAACGTTCCTTCCTCCACGTAAGTCAATCCCCAACATTTGTTCCCTTTTCGTTTTTCTATTCTGGAGCTATAGTTCCACTTCGATTCTTGTATGGAGATTCACTCTCTCTTCCCGTGCCTTGTTTTTCAACTCTGTAGTTGTTTCTGGAGATGTAGTACCTTTCCGTTGGGGCTGTGTTTTTTTTTTGTTGCTGTGTTAACTTTTGTCGAGGTAAGAAAAGCTAGGGTTTATAATTTTTTTAGATGATTTACTTGTTTTAACCCATGCATGTGTTTTTTGTTGCTGGATTGATGTTTGCATTGGACTGTAGACTGTTTCTGCACTGCTTTTTGGCTTTGCATGTGTGAGCGCAGGTGGTTTTCTCCTATACTCGCCTAAGCGAGTGGTTTTTCGCCCAAACGAGAAGCTCTTGCCTATGTGAGCAGTGGCGGATCTTGACCAAGAGTTCTGGAGGGGCCAAAGTAATATAATGATTTGATCATTTGATTGGATCATTAGTATAATGCTTCAAAGATTACGCTTCTATAAAACAATGAAGAAGTATAATTTATCTTGTTTTCATTTTTCACATATAGTTTTTTTTATCTCATGAGCATTTGATAACTTTTACAAAATGAATCTATTATCTTATTGTTCATCGATATAATTTTTTTTAATATATTAAAAAATAATTTACCATAATCTAATAAAAGATTGGGAGACATAATTATTAGAAGAAAAATATATTATAATCAAGTCACAATTAAAAATTGATTATAAAAAACACATAATACATTGTTTTTTGCTTCTATAATCATAAAAAATGAGTATACAAAAGGCTCATGAGATAAAAAATAATTTTAATAATTATTAAACTAATATTTCATCATCAAGTCAAAGAAGAAAGACTTACATTTTTTTTCTTCGAGAAATGAAGGAAACAAATGAGAAATGAGAGCAAAAATAATGACTATCTGTTTGACTTCATTTCTTCTTCAAAAAAAAATGAGAGTAAGAGATAAGTACAATTTTGTAAAAAATAAGAAGGCAATGGCAGAAAAAAATTAAAAAATATCTTAATAAATGTTTGATTTAATTACTTGGTTAGTGTTTCTAAAATGTCAAGTTAGCCCTCCAGTTTTTTTAGTCTCAATTTAGTTCCAATTTTTTAGTCGAAATTTGATATTTTTAGACGAAAACAGAGACCAAAAGAGTAATTAAACCTAAATATTTTTATTTTTTATTAAATTTGATTTTATGTTTTATTATTTATTAACATTAAATGTTGTATTTTATAAAAGAAATAAAAAGAGATAATTTAATTTCTATCAATTTTTAAAATATACTATCTATAATTTTAATTTCAAAATTTTTAAAAATTTCAAAATAATATATATAGTTTTAAAAAAAATTAAAAAATATTGGGGGGGCCATGGCCCCTCCCTGCTACACTAATGCTCCGCCACTGTATGTGAGAATAGCATAAACTCATCCCTAGTCTCTGTCTTGAGTTGTCGCTTGAGCGAGGAACTTTAGCCTAAGCGAGAGTAATCTCGCCTACTTATTTTTGTAATGTATGTAATGAAATAAGGATTCAAGTAAGATTTATCTTGGCACTCAAATGAATCAGTCAAACTCACATAGAGTAAACTGGTTGATGTGGTGAGAGTAGCAGGAGGTCCTAGTCTTTGGCAGGATAATGACCCTAGATAATCATGGACTAACCTTGTGCGTGGTAGGGTGAAATTCATTGACAATGACTCTACAAAGCAGAAGAGGTCACCACAAGTGCAAGCAACAAGTGAATCTGATCTCATCGATCTCATTACATGTATCCGAATAATTGAGTTAGAGGGTCTTTTACTATATGGTATTACATGCTTTATGTGTGCTCAATGAATTGCATGCTCGTAATCTGCTTGCTTATATATATCAAAATTATTTTCACTAGCTTACCCTTTCTCTTTGTGTTTGTGTTCTATTTAGTTTTCCTTTTTGTGATGATCACCAATGCTGATGTGAGTAGATGTGGAGGCTCCTAGTGATCGTGAGGATGGTGGAGATGCGGCTATTTAGACTAGGCTTTATTTTTATAGCTCTTTGAGCACCCTTTTGGAACTGTTTTATTTTAAATTCCTTACTTTGTGAACAATCCTTTTGGCCAAACTATTCTAGGTTTAAATTATGTTTATGGACTTATTTTTGTGCCTATGGTACTTGTGTTTATATTCTGGATAACTGTAAAAGGTTAATTCTGATATGCTTCTGTCATTGCTCTATTTTATTATAATTTTTTGATACTTTATTTATTAGAATTATCTACTAATTAGGATGTCACAAGAAGTATGGAAACGGGTAAGTTAGAGCATTCTCTTCTTTCATATTTTTTCATTGTCACCCTTATTTAAAGAATTATTCTAATATCAATATTTCCCTTTTATTGTCTATATTCATGATATTTATTAATAGATACTCCTTTAGGATCATTAAAATGTAATTTAAATGTCTTAAAAGTGATGTTATAATTTTCTCATTAAATGTATATTACTACCACATGAATAAGTACGAATTGGGTCATCGATTTGTATCATGAACAATCGTTTAAAATCGTCAAAAATTCGATCAACAACTTGTGTTGTGATGGAATAATTAAGTCGTTAGTTCAATCATCAACTTATATTGTGATCGGAAAATTAAGATTATTGATCATTCGATCATCATCTTGTGTTGTGATCGGATAATTAAGATCGTCGATCGTTCGATCTACAACTTGAAGTTATGATTGAGATCACCGGATTTACAACTCTAAATTGTGATCGAGTGATTAAGATCATCAATCCTTCGACATGCAACTTTAAGTTGTGATCGAAGATTGAGATCACTTAATTGTATGATCTACAATAATATGATTAGTTTGGCAACCTTTCAACCATCATGTTGGCCAAATGTATGCTAAAATTTTCTCTTTGTTATGCTTAGGGATGGCAACGGGGCGGGGCGGGGACGGGTTTCACTATCCCATACCCATCCCCGTAAAAAAAATTCATCCCCACCCCCATACCCAAACCAACGGGTATCAAACTTTTGTTCCATCCCCATCCCCACCGGGTAACGGGTATAATCTCGTACCCATACTCGTACCCGTTTACTTACTACTTTAATATTAATTTTAACTAATTTTTATAAAATAATAAAAATTACGGTAAAGGAAATATAATATTATCAAATATTCAATATTAGGAGTATGGTTGTTTCTTTGATATCAAATACT
>Ga0214544_1009562_pt1 | contig 15081 bp, 5 predicted proteins | sample CNSS3metaG_FD_160074 | JGI IMG/M metagenome (GOLD analysis project Ga0214544, IMG submission 160074) | Root nodule microbial communities from cowpea collected in UCLA plant growth center, Los Angeles, California, USA - CNSS3 | ecosystem: Host-associated > Plants > Roots > Nodule | place: USA...
TTAATAATAAAAAATATATATATTTATATATATATATATATATATATATATATATTTATTTATTTATTTTAGGATGAAGAATTTTGATAAGAAAAAATAAAACATAACCAGATGCGAATATCGGGTTATAAATATTTTTTTTTTAAATATAACATTGGATGTGGAGATTTGAATAAGAAAAAAAAAACCAGATATAAACTGAATGTGAACATCTATAATGATAAAAAAAAAACGTACTATTCATATAACAAAACAAAGAATCAAATATCGACATTGTAAGATTAAAAACTTTGGTTAATGTGCCTTAAATAAGAGAGAAAAAATGTATTTAATCACGAACAAATTGGAAATTTAAAAAAGTTTTAGAGATGCAGGAAGAAGCCCTAACCCTAATGTGCATCATGGGATGAACTTTTTCCATATATCTAGCTCCGAAGGTGCTTTCCTTGAAATTCAATTAACTTTAGAATGGACCAGACATGTTTATATACACATGATTGATGTAAATTCTATTTTTTATTAAAGACAGTTATCTCTATTATTACTATTATTGTAAAGTATTATAAAATTGTTGGGATACTGAGAATAAAATAAAGAGGTCGAATAATCTAAGGATCAAAGAAAATATGAGGTAAGAAAATTAAAAATTAGAATGTATCGACACACAAAAGATTGAGAATGAAGATCAAGAGGAGGGTTACAAGGAACTCATCCATGAGTATATTATCAAAAACAGTATGATCGAGAAAGAGAATAAAACTGGATCGAGGAAGGACCTATTTACACTATATAATTGTTGAAAAATATATGAAGAATGACACAACTGAGCAATATGGGTAATTTTAAAGAAATTATCATAATTAATGTGACTTTTTCTTTTATTTTAGTTTAGTTTAACAAAAAAAGTAAAATATAAAAAGATTATTCAAATATAAAAAAAATGATAAATTTTGAATACAATTTAAAAACTCTGAAAACGTTGCGAATAGAAAAAAAATGACAATTCCATATAACAATTTGAGTCATTATTTTCATATATTTTTTGTACTATTTTTAATTTATCTTTGACAATTTAGTTTTATTGTAATGTATATTCATACAATGTCTTCACCTTTATTTTTATTTTTTTTCATTTATCCACTATTTTATCTCTAAATACAAAAAGAAATACAAAAATATAATTATTTGAGAGAAATACATGAATTTTTTATTAAAATGAAAGTTAAAAGAGAGTTGAGTAACTTAAATATAATTATGATGTTCATTCATAACATAATATATATCAAATTTGTGTTAACAGTAAAAAAAAGCATAAACCTCTCATTTGTTATTTTTTCCATGCATATCTAGATTTTCAAATATGATGTTTTTAATTGTAGTCATATCTATATCAACTAGATAAATAAGAGAATAAAAATTTAAAAATTGATCTTTCTAATGGCTTATTCTCACATTCAATGATTTTGGTTTTCCTTGTTCCACACTGGGCTATTAATATATATTTCTTAATAAATTGTGTTAAATTAGATATGTCTAATATAACCCAATCAAGAAGGATAAATTAGTTAGTTAATCTTTTACTAATTTTAAATGAATCTTGAACTTTTCTTCAATCTTTATAACCCCAAATAATAAGTTTTCCAATTTTGTATTAATAGACTCATTCAATCAATTAGGAATGGCATAAAAGATGGAAGAGGTAAAGAACACAACAATTTTTATATTGGTTTGATTCAATATGAATCTACGTCTAGTCTTCTCCTAAGCAATCCGGTCTTAGGAGGATTCCACTAAATCAATAGAGTTACAAGAATTACAAGAGCATCTATATAATTTAAGACCTTAAATACTAAGGAGTTTGATATACAAATCAAAAACTCCCCCTAATGCAATGCCTCCACACAATTGCACCTAGACCTTTACTCACACAGTGAATCAACTGTAAACAGAAATAAAATAAAAAAGAGAGTAAGAAACGAATACACCTAATGGATGTGCATATGTGACACTCAATCCTAAATCCAAGCTTGACCCTTCAAGATTGAATCCATTATCAATCTTCTTGAATATCCAAATGAATGATCTCCAAGAAAGCAAGAACTATGCGAATCTTTAATCAAAAAAAAGTCTCTCAGAAAATCTCTTTGTGATTCAGTTATTGCGTTAGAACTCAAACTGATTTCAAATATGTTTTTAAATCAGAGTTCTGCTGCTAAGATTAGTGGATTAGGGAATTTACCTAATCGATTATCGTAGGTTAATTTTCACTGCATGCGTTAGAACTCAAACTGATTTCAAATATGTTTTTAAATCAGAGTTCTGCTGCTAAGATTAGTGGATTAGGGAATTTACCTAATCGATTATCGTAGGTTAATTTTCACTGCATCAATGCAGTGCCATCTGATAATCCTTTAGTTAAATGTTCAATCCATTAGCAAGTTCTGCATATGACATATCTAATAGACTGACAACTAATCTATACAGCTCAAGCTTGGTTTACATGAAATCCTAGATATGCATCACCTATTTACAAGATAAATTTAGGACTAAGTCTAAGACAACAAAATAGTGACACAATGACTTTTGACACCATCAAAATCAGCTTTGTATTATTAGGCGGGCTCCCCCTTTCAACAATATCCCTTTTTTTATGATGGCCAATTTGATCCTACAACAAAGAAACAAGACAAAAAAAACTTTCTCCCCCTTTGGACATTAGCAAAAAGAGCAGAGGAGTGTAAGACAATCAAACCAGCACATACTATAGAAGCATCACAAATTATGACAGCATAAGAATTGCAACAGGTATAATAAAAAATATATGTTATCAGATCCAGTCAGCAAGTGTAAGCAACACGCAAACAAGCATAAACCAATGAGCAAATACTGAATGTATTAGCAGATCCAACGATAGTATCATCAGAGTGTGGATTAATTACACATTAGAGTTAATGTTAAAGATTTTATGGATAAAACCATGTAAGGCCAAACAAAAGACACACACAACCTATCTAAGAAGGTTATCAAAACATAGACTAAGATGCACAACAGTCAACCTAAGGAGTAAGGAGTTTGGGATAAAAGTGTGCCATAGTCTGAGCACGCCACATATTCATTGTTCACATCAAACAGCTTCAGTTAAGACTTATACCAAAAAAAATTAACAATCATCAATCAAAATGGTCTCACAAGTGACACACGGTAAGCTTACTCCCCATAGACCCCAAAAAAAACATTTTTGAAAGCCTTAGCTCTGATACCAAATGTAATATCCCGTCAAGATATTACTGGTTTAATTAAGATAAAAATAGATAAAACCAAATTACATCGCAATTAATAATACTTCATTTCCCATAAAGCACGGGAAAATTTAAAACTTTATTAAAGACTAAGAATAGTCCAATATTCCATAATTTACGAAACGCAAAACAAAATAAATATCCATAGTGTTTACAATTTATTTTTCAAAACACAAATCATAAAAACTCCCAAGCTAGCCCACGCTCCGAGCCTAAGCCTCACCAGCTCCACCTGCAATATCATCTGCTCACGTGTACCACGTACACGATCATCGCCAAACATAAGCAGATAGGGTGAGCTAAAAAGATAACACATAAATATGTATCAATCACATATATATATATATATATATATATATATATATAATAAACACAACAAGAAATTTCCTCCATTCATTTCCCATGGCCACAACCATGTTGAGATCAACTTGCATCAAGGAAGACTCATAATTTCCTTCCATATGGCCACAACCATGTATTAATGTCAATTTACATCCAAGGAAACTCATTTCTTTCCTTCCACATGGCCACAATCATGTTAACTGTGTTCTACATCCTCTAGCGAGTACCTCAAGATGTTTTGTTGCCACACCTATCGGCCACAACCGATAAAGCACGTGCGAGAAACCATGCTACAGATCACACACCGTAACGCCAGGTGGAGTTACCAAATATGAACATAGTCCGTAACATCCCAAGACTACCAAACTCGTTAGTCAACTACTGAGGAGGGCAATCTATCTGGACCCATCTATACTGGCCACAACCAGCACACTCACACCTGCAACACTCGCCAATCCGAGCCACAACTCAAGAGTTTCTCGTGTTCATCCGCTATCCCGAGCCACAACTCAAGGGAAGTCATTTCGGGCCACAACCCATAGAATGCCACATGCTTAACCCCTATCATGAGCCATAACTCAAGGATACATTCTAGGCCACAACCCAAGGAACACCAGCAAGCCCACCATTGAGATATCTTAGAAGCCTAGTAGACCACGTATCACAATTCCATCTCATCCCATTCAACACAGCAGTAACACTTGCCTTGAACGCACTACAGCTCCCTAGGTTCGCATAGGATAAAAGCCTTTGTCCATAACAGTCTAGCCTATCTCACTTAAGCTAGGACTACTAGCCTGAGCGAGCCCCTAGTACAGCTGCAGCCCATGAAGTCTCGCCTAAGCAAGCTCCTCCTCGCTTGGGCGAGACCATCCCTCGCCCAAAACCACGCACCACGCCTAAGCGACGATCCATTCAAGCACACTATACACCACGATGTCTCGCTTAGGTGAGTGAGGCTCGCCTGAGCGAGAGACTTCGTTGCTCAAAACCAAACTCTCTACTTGAGCGAGAGACTAACGCAGAACCACACAAACCCTAACGATTTCTCGCTTAGGCGAGGCCCTCTCACCTAGGAGAGATGACCTGTCACCCAAGCTTAGGATCCTCCGCTTGAGCGAAGAGCTCGAGCAGAACTTGAAATTGAGTCTCTGCAACTCTCGCCTAGGCGAGTCTGGCTCGCTTGAGCGAGAATTGCAAGCTTTGGCACTGTTTTACGCACGCAACAGTAGCAATCGCACCCAAAACACACCCCAATTCTTACCAATTCATTTAGACAACATTGTTCCAACATTACAAGCATGATTTAGACGCAATATAGACCCATAAACCCCAAATTTACATAGTAGCAGCATACTTAGCGCAGAAACCATTCATGTTCATGCAATTAGGTAAGAGCCTCAATGAAAGAGTACCAAACCACCCAAACCCCAAATTCATCACATATCCAACACGAAATCCACAACATAAAATCATTACACTCATGCAATATGACCAAAAGCATACAATTTCGGGTTTAGCTCCCCTAACCTGGAATTTCCCCTTGTTAAACCTTGAAATTGGAAGGTTCCTTTGATCACTAAAGCTTGCCTTATCACCACTTCAATTAGCCTCTTGTAATTCACTCTCACCCACTATTTTTCCTTGAATTCGTGTACCTCACCAAGCTCTATGAAAATAGCCTCTCAAAACCCTCCTCTTCTATCAAAATTTGCCTTTTAAAGGCCTTAGTACTTGGTTAATGTAAAAAAAAATAAGAATATGGTTTAATGAGGCTTGTTATTACCATTCAAGAGCCATTATGGTTATTTTTATAGCCCCCCCTTGGTTGCCCTTCTGCTAGGGTTTTCACATTCAAGACACAACTAATTGGTAGCAAAAAGAGTGTCAAATTTGGGTTCACCAATTCATACTTCGTGACAATTCACATAATTGTAGAACTAAGTTATCACTCAACATGATCACACGTATTATTAAAAATTAATAAAAAATCAAACAACACAAAAATGCATATATAGGACTTAAACCAAAGTCCTCTCAATTCAACCAAGTACTCTCAACCATATAAGCTAGTACTTTTCCACGTCACATCAAACAATATTTAATGCCATAAAGGCTCCCACTACCCGCCTTTATTAATTAATTAATTATTTAATTAATTAATTTTCACGGGTCTTACAATATGCTTGATCATGGTGTGTGATAATATAATCCTAGAGGTGTAGGATTTATCACGAAACATGAATTGGTTGAATGGTTGTGCAATTGTTTGGTAATTGAGTTACTGGAAGGAGTGCCCATGGGTGGAGATCAATTATGGTGTAAGGAAGGATTCTAAGACTACTTTTGGAGCCAGAATTCCAAGTTAGAGGAGCTACCATTTCCTGTTTTAATGATATTATATGCAATTGCATTATTGATGCATGAAAGCTTTCTCCCTAATCAAATTCTTGTATCATTTAACTTCTTGATATTTGTCGTATGTGGTTTTAGAGAGAGTATGTGTGTGCTTGTGGTTTTCGTTGTATTGAGTTCTCTTTGTGACCCAACTATGATTATCATAATTCTTCTTTTTGGTTTTTGTGACCCAATCATTATTATGATTATCATGATTCTTCTTTTTGGCTTGACGAGATGCTTAGAATTTTTCTTCTAAATACGACAAACTTAATATTATTCTTATTATTAATGTTATTTTATTTTACCATTATTATTATTATTATTATTGTTATTATTATTGTTATTATTATTCTTATTTTATTTTACTATTATTATTATAATTACTATTATTTTTATTTTTTTTATTTTTTTATTTTATTATTATTATTATTATTATTTTGATTATTATTATTAATTTTATTTTATAATTATATTTATTAGTGTTATCATTTTATTTTATTTTATTATATTACTTTTATTATCATTGTTTTATTTTATTGATGATTTTATTATAGTATAATTAGTCGCAACATACCCAGTTTCCCAGTTTCGTTCCAATGTGTCTAAATGGTACCCGCTTTTAACTTTGCATCTACTTAGTACCCAAATTAGTTAATTTGCATCAATGTGGTCCCTTTTCGTTGACTCTGTTAAATAACATAACGTCTGACTGTGTTAACCAATTAAGTGAGAAAAAATGTTATGACGTGGCACAAGAGTGGTGTGTGATGTGGAACAATGCAGCATAAGAGGAATTTGAAAAGAAAACAGGCACGAATTGGGAACAAAATTGGAACGTTTGTAGTGATAAAAGAGGGGTTTTCTAGAGTTAGGGTTTACTGAATTTGGGCCATTTCATGCGTTGTGGACAAAATTGAAGGAGTAATTGACATCAAATTGGCAGCTATTTGGGGTTGCAGGTGCACAAACTAGTTTTTTTTTTTGTCGTTGATTGCATTATTTGTTGTTGGCATGGTGGGATTTAGGGTTAGTGGTTGAATGTTCCCCCCATTGACCCACATACAGTAGCAGGAGAAGAAACGATGTGGCTATGTGACCCACACAAACAAGATGACCACGAATGACTAAAACCATGCGACATTTCCCACTTCACCAGCCACTTTACCCCTACAGCAAATCAGCTTCCCGGCCAAAAAATGAAGAAGAAGATGAAGATGGGAATGAGAAATTAGGGCTTTTTGAATAGGGGCAATCAATTCAAATAGGCATGACATGTTATCCACAAATTGCCATTGTACAATTATTTTCATTGACAGGTATCCGTTCTGCAATGCCACATCACTACTTTGTTAACGGCATTTCTGAAAACTTAACGGGATGGACCACATTGATGCAAATTAGCTAATTTGGGTACTAAGTAGATGCAAAATTAAAAGCAGGTACCATTTAGACACATTGGAATGAAACTAGGTACGTTACGACTAATTATACCTTTTATTATCATTATTATTGTTTTATTATTATAGCTTTGTTTTATCATCATTATTATTATTTTATTAATATTATTGTTTTATTATTATTGTTTCATTTTATTTTATTATTATTTTCATTTTCATTATTATTTTTATTTTTAAAATTTCGTTTTATTATTATTATTATTTATATTATTAATATTCTTATTATTATTATTTTTTTACTATTTTTATTTTTATTGTTATTATTATTATTATTATTATTACTGTTATTCTTATTTTATTTTCTTTTATAATTATCTTTATTATCATTATTATTATTATTTTATTTATTTTATTTTATTATTATTGTTATTTTTATCATTGTTTTGTTTTATTATGATTTTATTATCATTATTATTGTTTTATTATTATTGCTTTATTTTATCATTATTATTTTTTATTATTATTTTATTTTATTAATATTTCTATTTTATTATTATTGTTTAATTTAATTTTATTATTATTTTTTAAAAAATTTTTTTATTACTATTATTAGTATTATAATAATAATTATTATAATAATAATAATTATTATTATTATTATTATTTTATTTTTATTTTTACTATTTTTATTTTTATTATTGTTATTTTTTTAAATTTTACTTTATAATTATCTTTATCTTTATTATTATTATTATTATTATTATTATTATTATTATTATTTTATTTATTTTATTTTACTATTATTTTATTATATTTTTATTATTATCATTGTTTTATTTTATTTATGATTTTATTATCATTATTATTTATTATTATTACTTTATTTTATTTTTATTGTTTTATTATTATTATTATTTTATCTTATTAGTATTATTGTTTTACTTTTATTGTTTCATTTTATTTTATTATTATTTTTTTTATTTGTATTGTTTCATTTTATTATTATTATTATTATTATCACTATTGTTATTGTTGTTTTTTTATTATTATCATCATTATTGTTTTATTGCGTGTGCGATATTTTAAGGCAATAGTTATGTATTCTTCCTGCTTTTGTATATTGTTTGGTTATTTAGGATTGTGTTGGACTATGATCCAGTCATGTGATTATGAATGGATAAGCATATTTTATGTTATGGATTGCATGTATAGTGCTTGGGGTTCTTTGGAACTTGCTTCAAAGTGTCAAAAACCAATAGTAGTGACGCTATTGGTGTGGTGCCTAGCGGCTTGGGGTGTGTTGTCAGGTGATAATGGAAAACTAGAGAAGCTTGGAACGCATGGCGCTTGGCGGAAATTGTGATCCCGCCAGGTGGAAAAGATTTGGTAGAGGCTCTGGAAAGCGTATGGCGCCTAGCGACGTGAGGTGTCTGCCAGGCGGTCTGGATCCAAGTTCCGCCTAGCGACGCGAGAGGTGCACTAGGCAATTTTGGGTGCAGAGTTGGATCGCAAGGAGGATTTCTACACCGCTTTGGATGGAGGTCATGAGGCGATGCTTTGCTGGGGGCTCAGTTATGACTGTAACTTGTATTGGGGTAACACGTGGCCACTCGAGGTTGTAGCCTGGTGGTTTTGGAAGTCTAGTGGAGTATGCGAGATCGTGGCTTGTACAACAAGGTTCTGGAAGATTGCCCTCTTTAGTGTAACTGATTGAGTTTGGTAGTCTAGGGACAACTACGAACTACGGTTCGTTTTGAGAAACTCCATTTGGTGTCGCAGATTGTGGTCGTGGCAAATTATTCCCGCGTGTGGACTATTAGGTGGTGGCCTATAGTCGGAGGAGCGAGTAGACACTCGTGCAGCAAAAATCGATTAGTGTACTCATCAAAGGGCGTAGAATCAAGATGCATCCAACATAATGTTTGGAAGTGGAAGATTGAGGGTTTGGGGCTAACACGGGTTATGGTTATGAATTTCTTTAATTATGCCATGTTGTATTTGTCCTTTTTGTAATTGAGCTCACCCTATCTTTGTATGTGAGGCGATGATCATGTAACTTGTTACATGGGAGCAGATGTTAATGTAGGTGAGCATGTGGATGCCTAGAGTCGGAGTGGGGGCCAACTCTGGGAGTTTTTAATAGTTTTCTTCATAGAAGCTTCATGGACTATTTTTGTAAAGGTTTTATAAATAGTTTATAATTGTAATAATTGAACGTTGTGAATTTTAGTTATAATTGGCATGTTGAAATAAACTTTTAAATTTTCCCGCGTTTTGGGAAAAGAAATTATCATAAATGTGATTTTATACTTATATCCCTATTTTAATTATTTAAATTAGTAATATCCGGTCTAGATGTTATAGTACCCACTTAAACTTCCCTTTAGGAACTCCACAGTTTTTTAAATAGTAAGAATTTGATGCATGACCAAGTTCAGAGCAGTAGGTGCAGGTGATAGAAGATGGTTTGCTTATGTTTAGAAAGTTTCTAGTGCCTAATGGATTATATTTGCCATTGTAGCCTATTCCTTCTTTGTTAAGCACACTTCTTTGAGATCCTAACACTACATCAAGATTTGATCTTCCCAAGGTGAATTTTGAGAGAGTTTTCATTAGATAATCTATCTTTTCTAGTTGTCTTGGGCAATTTTCACATTTGAGAGAACTTGTGCCATCTTTGGATCTAGAATATTTCTCAACTTTTTCTAATTTTTCAAGACTTATTGTCAAATTTTCATTCTCCTCTTCTAGTTGTTTTACTCTACCCTCTAGCCATTTAATTTCTCCTTACGCCCATTATTTGACTATTGCAATTTAGTGGCTTCCTCATGCAATTCATTAAATGCATCAAGTAATTCACAGTAACTGTTTTTATCATGATTAGATTTGAAACTACTCATACTACTTTTAGAGGATCTCGTTCCAGCCATCAGACATAGATTATTTTCTTCCTTAGTGCTCTCATCAGATTCACTTGATGTGCTGGAGTCATTGTCTTCCCAGGCAATGTAAGCTTTCTTTTTCTTCATGTGCTTCAACTTGAGCATAGGGCAGTTTGGTTTAATGTGTCCTGTTTTGCCACACTCATAGCAGGTTGGAGTGCCAGAACATTCTTGCTTCCTAGATTGTCTTTTATTTCCTCCATAGTTGTTGTTAGTCTTAGTTTTGTACTTCAAAAATTTAGAGAATCTTTTTACCATTAAACTCAAGGCTTGACTGTTAGAATTTCCATCATTTAAGTCATTTGCATATTATGTTTTCTTGAGTTTTATTGTAGTCTTCACGACACTCTTCAAGGCTATGGTATGCCTCTTTTCTCCATCCTCTTCTTCCTTGAGTCTTCCAAGCTCTAGTTCATGTTCCTTCAATTTTGCGAAGATAGTGGCTACATTCATGCTATTGAGATCTCTGGATTCAGATATTGCTGTTACTTTGGGCTACCATGTCATATTTAAACTCTTCAATATTTTGATGTTGAGTTCTTCTTATTCAAAGGTTTTGCCAAGAGCTAGGAGGTGATTTACTATATGTGTAAATCTTTTCTGAACATCGCATATGCTTTCTCCAACCTTCATTTTGAACATCTCATACTCCTAAATGAGAGTGTTCTTCCCTGACCTCTTGACTTCATTTGTGCCCTCATGGGTTACTTCCAAGACATCCCACATTTATTTAGCCGATTCACACATAGATACCCTATAAATATCATCCAAGGTTAGTGTAGAAGATATAATATTCTTGGCTCTAACATTATGGTGTGTTCTCTTATTTTCATCAGGAGTCCACTATGAGAATTCTTTGGGGACAATTTTGCCTTCCACAATTTTAATTGGTTGAAAAGGTCCATTTACCACAGCATCCCATACCCCTTTGTCCACTGATTCAAGAAAGATTTTCATTCTGATTTTCCAAAAAGGATAGTTTTCACCAGCAAACAAAGGTGGTCTATTGATGGATGTCCCTTCAACAAAGGTTTAAGATGTATTATTCATATCCAGGATCTTTCTAATCGATTAGAGTGCGATTAACCAGCTCTGGTGCCAATTGTTAAACTAGATTTGTCTAACATAACCCAACCAAGAGGGGGTGAATTGGTTATTCAATCTTTTACTAATTTTAAATGAATCTTGAACTTTTCTTCAATCTTTATAACCCCAAATAACCAGTTTTCCAATATTGTATTAATGGACTGATTCAATCAATTAGGAATGGCATAAAAGATGAAAGAGGCAAAGAACACAACAATTTTATACTAGTTCGATTCAATATGAATCTACGTCCAGTCTTCTCCTAAGAAACCGAGCTTAGGAGGATTCCATTAAATCAATAGAGTTACAAGAATTACAAGAGAATCTATATAATTCAAGACCCTAAAGACTAAGGAGTTTGATCTACAAATACAAAACTCCCGCTAGATGCAATGCCTTCACACAATTGCACTTAGACCTTCACTCACACAATGAATCAACTATAAACAGAAATACAATAAAAAAGAGAGTAAGGAACGAATACACCTAATGGATGTGCAGATGTGACACTCAATCCTAAATCCAAGCTTGACCCTTCAAGATTGAATCCATTATCAATCTTCTTGAATATCTAAATGAATGATCACTAAGAAAGCAAGAACTCTATGAATCTTTAATCTAAAAAAAATCTCTCAAAAAATATCTTCGTGATTCAGTTATTGCGTTAGAACTCAAACTGATTTCAAATCTGTTTTTAAATCACAGTTTTGCTGTTGAGATTAGTGCATTAGGAAATTTACCAAATCGATTATCGTGGTTTAATTTTCACTGCATTAGTGTAGTGTCATATGATAATCCATTAGTTAAATGTCCAAGTGGAATTTAAGACATTAATTTCTTATTGGTATGACGTGGAAAAGTACTAGCTCAAATGATTGAGAGTACTTTGGTTGTGTGAGAGGACTTGGGTTGGAGTCCTATGTGTGCCATTTATGTGTTATTTAATTATTATTATTATTAATAATACGATTGATCATGTTCATATGATATAATATCTGAATTACGTTGGTTAGCATGAAACATGAATTGGCATGATGGTTTGGCATTTGCATAGTTGTGGGTTCAAACCTTAGTGAGACTTAAATTAAGCTCTCTTTTTGCTAAACTTCATTTTGGAAAAGAAGAGAAGAGGTAGAAAACCTAGAAGCCACGTTAAGGCAGCCAAGGGTCTGAAAAATAGTCCAGAATGCATTCATGAATGGCAATAAACACTATTTTTAAAGTATTTTCATTTTATGCCATTAAAACCATAATTAAGACCAATTAAAAGGCCAATTAGTGGTAAGTGAGAGAGTTTTGGAGGACTGTCAGTGTGTTAACAGAGAGGAGAACGAAACTGGAGAGTTGTGAGGTTTGGGTGAATTGTTGGGCTGCATTGAGGAGAGTCAAGGAAGGTCTTTGGAATCAAGGGGAGAATTTTCAAGTTTTCAAATTAAGCTAAGGAATTCAGGTTAGGGGAGCTATAATCGTTGTTTTATTTTGTATTTAGATAATGTACAATGAAATGTATGAAACTGGATGCATGTCTGTGAAGTTCTATCAATTTTCGTGTTTTCTGGAAATTTTCCAGAAACCGCCTGGTGGGAATTCAAAGCCATCAGGCGGCTCATGCTATTTTGTGATGTTTGTGGGTTCCAAAGATGGGACCGCCTGGCGGCACTACCCTACCCGCCAGGCGACGCTTGGAGACTTACCAATTTTCTAGGTATTTGCTTAAACTGCCTAGCGGTAATGATCAACCGCTAGGCGACGTGAACCATTCCCCTCGTTTTTGGTATTTTAGGGGTGATAGGATGATTCTGTTTGGGAGAAAGTTAACCAAATCCTTAAAGAATGGATTAGATAACATAATGTTGGTAAAATCACGAAATTTATGGGGGAATTGAATGGAACAATAGTAGATATTCTAGGGTTGCTTATGTAGGATTATTTCAATTCACGATGTGTTAATTGATAATTGTTGTTGGGATGGTGTGTTATGAATTTGAGGAATGGACCCTGATTATGAATACATGAGTGCATCCATTGGGTAGTGAACCTCATTACAATCAGAAAAGCTAGGGTTGGATGGAGTTGTAGGTGCGGTAATTCTGGAAAATTGCCAGAAGTATGAGTACCGCCTGGCGCCAGCGCAGTGGCAGTGCTACTGCGTGGTTGTGATGACATGTGTTTGGTTGGGTTCTGTTTCAGTTTAATTGGATTTTGTGAGAATTGCGGGAATTGGATGATGGAGTTCTTGGACATGAACTAAAGAGGTTGGGATTATATTAGGAGGTAGTGATATTAGCTATTATAGGTCTTGCTTATATTATGTCACAGTAGGAATTTTGGACCTGAATAATTGGGTATAAGGGGTTAGAGACTTGGACAAATGTTGTGAATGGGAATGTAACTAAAAGTTAACATTAAAAAGGGGAATGAGTCAAGATTGGCTGAAATGAGTAGAATTAAGTTCAGGAAGCAACACTGGGAAGTGCATTGTGATGTGGTAGTACTAAATAAGGTTGAATCTGAGAAAAACCAAGTTGTACCCTTGTGTGGTTAAATATGAATGAAAAGTAGGGAGTTGGATAGCAAGTTAGCCACTCGAAAGGCAATACTATAAACTAGAGAAATAGCTTAATTCGTGATGCTTAGGTTGTAGTTCAATTCATGCAGATTGGTACAAAAACCAGTACAACGACAATACTGATATGGCGCTTGGCGGGGACTGGTAGACCACCAGGCGAGAGCCACAACGTCAACGAAGTATGGTGCGAGTCCGTCTGGCGGTGAATGGGGTTACGCCAGGCGGTTGTGGTGAATTTAGTGAGGTCTGAGCGTGGATGCGCCTGGCGGTGTGAACTGTCCCGCTAGGCGGTGTGAACTATCCCGCTAGGCTGTGTCTTCAACTGTTGATGGTTTGAGGCGCTTGGCGCCTGGCGGTACGTGTACCCCGCCAGGCAGTCTAAGAGTTGTAGCGCCTAGCGGTACGTGTCCCCCGTTAGGCGATTTGGCTGCTGTAAGTCCTAGTTGTTGGACTTTATAGGCGTGATCTACAAGGCTTTTGGTGATGCTTCAAAGGTAAGATTGTTGGGTTCCTTGAGTTGAGCTCGGAACGTGTCCCTTGAGTTGAGCTCGAGATAGGGGTTAAGTACGTACATTCCTCGAGTTGAGCTCGGATGGCAGATGAACACGAGGAACCCTTGAGTTAAGCTCGGGTTGACGAGTGTTGCCGGTGTGAGTGTGCTGGTTGTGGCCAGTACGGATGGGTCCAGATAGATTGCCCTCTTCAGTAAATAGCTGATGAGTTTGGTAATCTTGGGACAATATGACTTATGTTGTATTTGGGAACTCCACCTGGCGTTGCGGTGTATGATCCGTAACAATGGTTTCCCGCACATGCTCTGTCGGTTGTGGCTGATAGGTTTGGCAGCAAATTACCTTGAAGTAGTCTCTAAGAGAGGTAGAACACGAATGATCTAGTGGTGGCCAGGTGATGAGATTTAAAAGAATGGAAACACTATGGGATGTCTGTTTGGTTTGTATATATATATATATATATATATATATATATATATATATATATATATATATATATATATATATATATATATATATATGTTTTATGTGTGT
>Ga0214544_1009563_pt1 | contig 15080 bp, 7 predicted proteins | sample CNSS3metaG_FD_160074 | JGI IMG/M metagenome (GOLD analysis project Ga0214544, IMG submission 160074) | Root nodule microbial communities from cowpea collected in UCLA plant growth center, Los Angeles, California, USA - CNSS3 | ecosystem: Host-associated > Plants > Roots > Nodule | place: USA...
ATTATTTTCAAAAATATTGATTTTAGTACTTATTTTCTAAGGACTTTAAAAATTAATCTTCCGTAGAAAAAAATTAATAAAGTATTAAATGTTAATTTAGTTTGAAGATCAACTTCTAAACTAATCTTTTATTTTCAATTTCAAAATTAGTTTGAATATTTTATAAGGTTTTGAATATTTTAACGTCTATCATGAAAATCGGTGAGAAAACAATGTATAATTATCAAATTTTCTTCAATGTTAATTTTTAAGACTAAAGCTATTTGTAATTACAAAACAATAGATACACGGGTTTATTTAAAATCCAAATAGTTGAATCAATTGATTAACTATAATTAAAAACAAAAATCAAGTATTTGTATCCATTTTAAATTATTAAAATGTGTTTAACTTATTGGATAATTTAAAAATTTATATTAACTTTTCTTTGGTCTTTATTCTGTAATTTATATTTAAGACATAATTCATCATTTTTAGTTTTTTCTATAATTATTTTATTGTTGTCAAATTATTACATGATATTCTTATTTGATGTTTCTATAATTATAATTTATTTATTGGTGTTTGATATTGGAAAATAAAAATGTATGTTTTTGACATCAAATATTTGATAATATGATGTTTTACTATAAATTTTTGTAAACTAATTATTTAATTAATATTCAAAAAATTAAATAGACGAGTACAAATATATTTTATCATCATTCATGTGAATGAGGATGAAGACAATAATATTATACCAATTAGATAAGAGGATGAGGATAAAATTTTACTTTAAGAATTTGGATAGATGAATGGATAAGATACTCAAATATCTACTCTCGTTGTCTTATTATCATCGTTGTCCTAATACCATCGTCGTCCTATTACCATCGCTAGTTACATAATGAAATTAATAAAAGAGTAAGTCAATTTTGTCACACTTTAAACAGGAAAAAAAATGCTTTAATCATATTAAAAAAACTTCATCAAATTAGTTTCATTTGCATTATTTATGTCTAGTTTTAGTATTTCAAATTCAAATATCACACAATGACAAATGATTCATATTTTACTTGGCTCATTTTCAATTCAAATGAGATATAATTTTCACACAAACTTATTAATGAGAGAAAGTTTGTCCTAAACTTTTTCTGCGCATTTTGAAGTCAACTCAAAGTTAACATCTAAGCTAACTAAAATTTATTGGCAAAATTATTTATGCAATTAAACAACAATTACATATGCAAATGTTTTGGAAAATTCAGAGAAGTGTTATAAGTCAAAATGTCAAAAAATGAAAAGGTTGAATAGTATATAGAAAAAAAAACACAAAGAAGCTCCATTAGTTTGTCAATATCAAACCTTTGAATGAATAAACAATAATGTAAAAAAATGATAATTTATCCTGATGACCGACTCAAATAAATAATATAATACAAAGAGGATGAATAAATCCTATTATCAAAAGTTTTTTTTTATAATATATCGTGTTATAGTGAATGATAACAAAAATATGAGTTTTTAGTAAAGTATTCATATTTATAAATATTTTTACTTAAGAAAAAGTATATCAATATATAAGAAACATATATTTGTGAGGGAGATTGTTATACATCAAAGTATAAATACAAAATCAAATAAAAATGAAAAAGTTGATAAATATATAAAAAAAAAACTCATAAACTTCTTTTTGAATTTTAAGTTAATTATCATATCATGATCTCTTATATAAATTACTCATGACTCATTGATAATATCCCGAAAACATACTACTCCTTACTTTAAATTTACACAGTCCCCATTGTTAAACCAAACAAAATTAATATGAATTAAAAAAAACAACATAAGTTAACAAATATAAACACAAAAATAAAAATGTATTAAATATTAAAATATTTTTGCACGAAACTTACCAATATCATCGATAACAACAATATTATTAATACAAAGAATATTAAAAAAATAGAACAATATTTCAATCAATCATTTCACAATTTTTTTTTTTTTGATTTCGTATAATATACTTTACCTTTAATCTTATCATATAGACATAAAATTGATAAAATTGACAAATTCTGTCCAAAGAAAATGTCATCGATTAAATGAAGTAAAAAATTATGAATTACAATACTTTTTAGAAGGAAATAATAATTAAACAATATATTTACTGAATTCATTAAATTAATATATATTTAATATAAATGTATTTACCAAAAAACTAAAAACTAAAAACTTCAAACTTGATTAAAAAGATTTTTTCAAACATTTGAAATATATTTTAGAAAAGTATTTTATCACATTTTTTTTACTTTCTTTCCAATTAAAAAAATCTTTATTAAAAAATTTCCTCTTTCATGTTTGGTTTTCATCTCCAAACATATCTTCATAAATGTAATAATAGTCTATTGTTATTCCACCAATAGTTTAGTGCATCATGAGTAGACTAATTTTGGTGTGCCTCTAAGCAATGAAAAACAAAACGGTCCCACGTTAGATTCACAAATCTAATTAAAGTATCTCTTCCACAAAAGTTATCACACACTCTTCCTATAATTCTTATTTTACTTAAGTAGATTTTATCTTGTCATGTTTTTTTTTTCAAAATATTTCTGCATTATTTGTTTTAAAGGTTATTTTGTAAAACTCAGATTTTTATAATTTTTTTTCATTTTAGTTTTTTATAGCTTAAATTAAAATTAAAAAAAAAATTATTCTTAATATCGAGAATTTTAAATTATGGTTTCTTTTTTCAGTTCAGATCAAAGTACTTATTTTGTTAAACCTAAATCTCAAGACTTTACCTAAAGACACTATTATGTACTTTTAAACGCAACATCAAAAGCATTTACCTGTGTATCAAGAAACAAAGAAAGAGAGTACATAAAGCAACTTCTTCCTCAATCAACTTATAATTTTTTTTAATTATATTAAATGTCCAATAAATAAGCATATTTTGTTATTTCAATAAGCTCATTATTATTCTGACCTTATCCTTTACTTCTTCTTCCGAAATTTCCAGGCTGCCAATTATTTTTTATTTATTTTTAATATAATGTTATTAATTATATTTTAAAACTAATACCGATTTTAAAAGGTAAAAACATGTATAAAATGTAGTTATCTAAAATTATAATTTTATTTGAATACATAAGAGTATATATTTATTATGAATTTTATATTTACCAGTTTTCAAACAGCTAATTTGATTAAATATTTTTGAGTTTAAGAAACTGATTGATCTAATCAGTCCAATTGGATTTCGACTTTTGTGAACCCTCAAAACTAGTTTTGAAAAGAATCAGTGTAAACTGGTTTAGTAAATGATCTAAAATCAAACAAATCAAGTATATTAAGATGTTTGATAACTATAACAATTATATATATTTGATTTTTTTATTCGATCAAGGTGCATCGATCTCAAAATTACGCAAATCGTATACGGTGAAAAATATGTACTTAGTTGGTGTAAATCGATGAAAGGTTGTCAAATTATGAGGAAAATTTTGTTTGTTTTTACATAAATTCATAGGAAAAGTAGGAATCTACATTTGTTTATGTTTTTCATTAACTAATAAAATTGACAATAATGTTATTTTTTAATTTAGAAAACTTGAAGATGACATTTTCAAATTATACCTTTTACAATGTTAGGATTTGGAATTAACATTATCGATTTTTTATTTTAAAAAAATTGAAATAGTATATTGGTGGGTGTAATAAACACTTACTTTTTAGTATAATTTTGTTTACAAGATTAAACTAATTATAATTTTAAAAGAGGGAAGTCTAAACCACCTTTAATGGATATATGAGTTGGAAATTGGAATCATTTTCTTTTCTTTTGTCTCTTTATTTTTTTATATAATTATTATCTTTCTCTCGCTACATATATATATATAACAAGGTTTTTCTATCTATCATATCTACGTTACAGAAATACCATACTATAAATACAATTCAACTCTCTTTCACCTTTTCAAGTTTTCTCTTCTGTCTTGTTTTTTTTTTCTTCTTCTCAATCTCACAACGCAACTCATCCCTTCAACGCTTTCTCACCTCCCTTTCGTTGATGGCGTCCCAAGCAAGCCTCCTCCTTCAGAAGCAGCTCAAAGGTGTCTTTCGCTGCGTCCTCCCTCACCCAATCCCTTCTTCTTCCTTCCTCCGTTGCCTGTTTGATTTATTTGCGTGGATTCTCCGCGGCCTTCTGATCGATCTCTCTTTTGCTTGCAGATCTCTGCAAGAACCCCGTTGATGGATTTTCCGCGGGTTTGGTCGACGAAACCAACATTTTTGAATGGAGCGTCACTGTAATTGGTCCTCCGGATACTCTCTAGTAAGCTCTGTTTAGTAAATGATAATCTTTTCTTTCACACAATTTTTTGCGATTTTCAGTTGTTTTTTTTCGGATTCTAGATTCGCTTTGCTTGTGTAGTGATGATTTCTTTGTTTCTGCTTTCTGGGGTTTTGGGTTTCCCCCTAAAGATCGCCTCTTTAATTGCTTATTTGGGCGGGGGTGTTCTTCAGAATTTTCTCGAAGTTTTCTTTTTCTGTCCTATTCGTGACGAATCCAATCCATTAAGGCGGTTCTTGCATGGACCCTTCTTGTTGCTTTTTTTAATTCTCGAGATTATAGTTGATGTTCGTTGGCTCGATGAAAATAATATATATTTCTTTTTACTTTTGCTGCGGTTTCTGCAGACCACGACACTTTCCTGATTTGGTTTGTTCTTGGCTGGGTTCATTTGATTGTATTTGTTTCAAGAAATGATTTAAGTCAATACTTTACTTTCCCTTATTGGATTATCTTGTCTGGTTATTGTTTCATTTTGTTTATATGGTCTTTTATAGCACTTGTGTTCTTTGTTTTACTCACTAATATGTTTTCTTGTTTTGTCAATTTTTTTTTTTTGTGTAGTGAGGGGGGATTTTTTAATGCCATCATGAGCTTTCCACCAAACTATCCAAATAGTCCGCCATCAGTGAAATTTACCTCTGAGATATGGCATCCCAATGGTTAGTTTGACTCATTTTTATCATGCTTTTTTAATGCATGAAACTTAAAGATGTTCAAATTGCAGTTTATCCTGATGGCCGAGTTTGCATATCAATTCTTCACCCACCTGGTGACGATCCGAATGGCTATGAGCTTGCAAGTGAGCGCTGGACACCTGTTCATACAGTATGTACAAACAAAAAACAATAAATTAATTAATTAATTTATTTTAATAATGAGAACTGTGCCTTATACAGAACTGGTGACTTGCTTTGAATTGCTGGTTTTGATTTATTTGGTGCTAGAAATGTGAGATTGTTGTTGTTTAGTGTTCCTTCCTCATGCTTTTGTTTGATAATCATATGATGCACTTGTTGTATAATATTCCTCCTGCTGTTTGGCTATATGCATGATGTGCTTAATCTGTAGTAATTCCATCAAATTTTTAGCCGCAAGACATACTTAACAAATAAAAGAAGATAGATTTTCAATCTTTTCATTTCATGAATGGATATAGACATACAGTATATGTATTAATAAGTGCAATTCAGTGTCCTTAATGTTGTAGATTAGTGTAGTTTAACGTTAGTTGCTTCTGTGTGCGCCTTTGGTAAGATATATAGCATGTTTAGCTGCGTATCTACCTGCTGTGTGATCTCTATCTACTGTGATGCCAAACTGTAACTTGGTAGAACTTGACATTAAAATTTACGGGAACAGCATTCTAAACGCTCCAAAACACTGATATAATGCATTCGTATGTGGCAAGAACTATCTGTCTCAGTTATATATACTAGGCTTCATCTTATGGCGGTTCCTCTGTTCTCTTTATATGCATAACCTAGATTAGATCCTATTGTGATTGTCTTGTACTGTCAGCATTGCATTAATGGTAGTTTACATTGTAATCCTAGGATAGAGATCTCCATACCATGCACTTGTAATGGTAGTCTACTACTAATTTGGTGTGTTAAAAATTTCAAGGTTTTCTTGATAATTTTGCAGGTTTTTCTTGCTTCTTGCAAAATGTATGCCACTTCTGGTCTACGACTGGTGGTTTGACATAGTACTTGTAAATATATTTAAAACCTGCTTATGAATTAATATTATGTATTCTAACTCGCAGGTAGAAAGTATAGTATTAAGTATCATATCGATGCTTTCTAGTCCTAATGATGAATCTCCTGCCAATGTTGAAGCCGCGGTAAGTTTTACCATTTTTTGATTTTATTTTATATCTGCATTGTTTCCCTCAGTTATACTTTGGCACCTATTTGCATCCTAGAGAAGAAAAGGTAAACTTACAATTGTTTTAATTATTTCAGCGATTATTTTCTCATGGTTATGTATTTAATGTGTGGTGGAGAAATTCTGACTTATGGCCGTAGTACTTGAGCAGACAGCTAGTGTGTATGAAGGGTGAGATGGGGGATTGCAGATATTTAAAAACATTGTGTAATACTTCTCCTATTAACGATTAGATGACAGTGAGATAATTTCAATATTTAGTATGGATGAATTTCACGAGTGATTAAATACGGTGGAAAAATAATATAAATGGGATGGTTTAATTCGGACTAGGCTTATGATGGAAGTAGCCATACTCAAATTGCTGATTTAAGCAAAACCCGGAATTTTTGTAATTAGAGTTATGAAGCACAGAAACAAATAAAAGAAGCATAGGAGTGCTTCTTTTAGTATTATTTCACCAGGCTTGGCAATATTGCCAGTATGGGTAGGTCTTTTCTCAACTCAACCCTGTCCCATCTTTCAAGATAACATTCAATACCCTATGGGTCCATCAGCTTTAAAGGTGAATCTGGACCAGTCCCACAAGAAAGTATTGAAACCTGCACCGTATAGCTCCACCATCCCTACCTCACATTTATGGATATTATGAAGAAATTCCTGGAAGAATATTTAAATATACAAAATAATTAATCCATCATTTTGTACAGTTTAGTAGCTATACATGTTGTACTAGTAAAATTATGTTTTGCAGGAACTTGTTGCTTAGTATAAATTAACAATGTCTTCAGAAGTAGCATAACTAGGCATGATACTAACTTTTGTGAGGGTATGCTGGAGGTGGTGGGGAACACCCTGCCCTTGACTTCTTGACCTTTGGCACTAATTTACCCTCTGCCACACTTATGACATTATGTCTGACACACGAAAACTAGTACCTGATTGACTTTCTTGATGTGTCTCGTTTGACTTAATAAAAGCATTTGGAATTATCTATGTCTGATGTTACTAGGTTGTAAGTTGTAAGGGTTGTGGCTTTAGTAAGCTGTTGTGGATGTGTGGATACTGTGTCCTGTTTTGCTACATTGGGGATGCGTTCTTATTTCTTCTGTTAGTTGGATATTCCTTTCACTAACATGTGCATGCAGTAATATTAATTTTCTAATTAATTATGTGGTATTCCTAGGGAATCTAGGTGTGAATATAAGTCTCATATTGAATAAAAATAAGAATATTAGATAGAAATGAGAAAGTTGAACGACACATAAGATAGGAAACCTATAAACTTATTATTTAAGGTTTTGGAAATGAGAAAATTAAGTAATATAAAAGGTAGAAGACTCATATATAAGGTTGAGAAAGTTGAATTTTCCCCTTACCCATCAGTATCATTTGTTTGAGTACTTTGAATTGAGAATTTGGCATTAGAAATACATATTGCCGTTGCTAAGATGTTTTAGTGATTAATTAAAGATGATGTGATGATGTTATGTTGCAGAAAGAGTGGAGAGACAGGAGAGATGAATTCAAGAAAAAAGTTAGCCGTTGCGTGCGGAAGTCACAAGAAATGTTGTGATTTAAAGCTGAATTCTCATTCTGCTTTTGTGAACTGATGTATGCATTGGTTCACATGTTACTGTGGATCGAGTAGAGACTGCCATGTCTTGGAAAAACAAACTGTATTCTAAGTGCTTTGTCACTAGTTTTATGAGAAATTTAGTTTGTTCATTTGCATGACCTTATTGTTCAAATTATAATTAGGTGCCAAGTTTTGCCTTCTGCTTAATATCTGAGTGTTGATGTTCCTGCTCCTGCATTCTGAATTTTCTCATTCCTTTCTGTTATATTCTTCGTATCTGTTTATTATATAACTATTGTTTCATAAATTTGAACAAAAATTACCAGAATCGTTTTCAAGTTCAACTCGATAAACCTATAATTCTTTTATAAAAAATTCATAGCTCCGACTTTCCATTATAATTTCGAACACACACATACATACATAATGAATAATCTGCAAATATCAAAATTATAATGTTCATAATATGTGGAACGCAACCATGTTATTTTCTGGACTTATTAAAACTTTTAACGTTAAATATTTTTTATTCTCTAACAAATACGATCCCCATATTTTAACATTATTTGGTACAAGCTCAAACATGTAGATTAAATAAATTAATTTCTAATACTAATTATATTATATTGTATAACATGGAAATTTTTTATTTATGTAATTGCTCTAAATGATCTTATAAAGAAAAGCAAATTCTCGCATCATTCACGGCTTACTTTTTTACTTTTTTCTTTTTATGTTTTGCAGCTCGCAAAATTTGCATTATTCTTCTTATAATTTTGCTACCTTAGGAAATTTTGGCGAAAACAATTTTAATTTTATGTAACCTTTTTTATCTTTTTTTTTTCTTTTGTCCTGTAGCAAGTGAACTAAATCAAGGAAAAAGACAACAATTATGAAGTTTTTTAATTTACGTTAGTTTTTCTGCTTGACTTTATGTAATTAGTTTCAAAAATTTGTATTTTTATAATTTTCTGTTAACTTGAAGAATTGTTATACTTAGCATCTACAAAAAAAACCTTTCTCCATCCTTAACATCACTTTACACTTTGTGACTTGAAACCAACTCTAGCTTTCCAGGGTCCACAAATGTCAACTTCTTTTCGCTACCATCCTTTTATATCACTCTTCAACTTAATATAATTTATTCACTTGAAATATCTTTTTAATTTCTTAATTATAGAATTTTTAAATAATTAAAAATAATTGTCTTGATGATGCAATATGTGGTCAAATGGGTGTTGTTTGATTTTCATTACATTAGTTATTTTATATCCTAAGTATATTTATTGAGTTTGATGTATTTAGTTGATACTTGAGCACTTCTTGAAGATAATTTTTAAAAATTGATCAAGCATCATTTGATTGGTTGAAGAATAATATGGCTAGTTATCTTAAGAAGCTTATTATTGAGAAAATATTTGAACTTGCAATAATTGATTATTTAATGATTTTTCACATGCTTTCTATATCGATAATAAACTATTATTCAAGAAATGGACTTAATTATTTTGGTCGTTTTTCTAGCAACTATCAAGAACAATATATAGTTTGTTATCATAAATAATAGTTGAAATACTGTAATAAAAATTCTATCCTAAACTAGAGGGTAAAATTGAAATTTTAAAGTGTATGAAACTGCAGGAAGAAATTATAGAAGTGCAGGAAGGAGTAGCCTTAGAATCTTCTAACAATTCATGAAGAAATTATGAAGTGACAATGAGGCCCAATTGCCAAAAAAAAAAAAAAATTAAAAAACCTGTTAAGGTCCCTCCATTTCTAAACCTTCCTTCTCTGGGTTCATTGACTTTAGGTGACCAAGGAAGACTGATCCAGAACCATGGATGCTCTCAACCTGCAATTCTATCTCAGGTCAAGTTTTGCAACTTATTTCATTATATGCTGTGTTACCGCTTCAATTTATTCCTATAAATTTAGTGCACTTGGTCCCAGTAGAGTTTGATAATGTTTGGGGGAAGTGCTGATTTTGTATTCCACTGGTTTTGCTCCTAATTTTAATTTTCTGATATTGTTTGAATTGCATAAGATATTAGCATCATTGTTATCTTGCGGGTATAATAGAATGGTTTACCTTACTCTTGATTCTTGCACATCGTATAGATTGAAAGAAGTTGTTGGTAACGGTATTCTCTCTTCTTTTGATCACTGTATTAACTCTTTGGAAGATGGTGTACCTGTTGTACGTACTGTAATCGGACTAAATAGAAGTAAAACATTTCTGCTTCGCATACTCTTTTCATGTGTTGGATTTGCTTAGATTTTAGGAATTAATTGTTCACTTAGGAGAACCGTCTCCTCCAGATATTGATTACAAGCTACTATGAACACTAAAGTAAGTCGTAATGAGTTAATATAAACAACAAGTATTTGGTGTTTAAATATTTGCTGTCTGGAAATTTTTTTAATCGCTTACTGGTGGTTATTATTGTTGAAGTTGTTATTTAGTTACTTCCACAGCCAATATGTGGGCTTCGAAATATTTTTTTTTATTAGATTAATCCATGATACATACAGAAGACATTTTCATTTCGTATTGATTCTTGTATGTTAAACGATTCATTTGTTGTACCAGATAAACTTGGCTGCTATCAGTTTACATAGGAGACCCGGTGGGTTATTCTGACTGAGCAGCAGGACCCATAGATCTGGCAGTGTCATGACTGAGAATAGAGCATACAGAAATCTGCTAATTGAATTTCATCCTAAAAGTTTTGTTAAGAGAAACCATGAATATCTCACTTTGCTGCTCCGTGGCCGCTTTGGAAGAAGTGTTGTGGGTCGTATCACAATTTTCTTACTTAAAGTTGCTGCTTTAGAGATCATAAGGAGGTTCTCCAAGAGAAGATGTCCATGTGTATGGCGAGGCCTTCAGGCTCTTCAAATCTTGTGTTATCCACCTTTTAAATGTATTCAGAGGTGGGCACCCTTCAAGGCTTTGGTTGACAACATGCAGGTTCGTTATATAAATTTGTGAACTTTTTATCAAAGTTTATCTGAATAAATTTGTGAACATTTTACTGGACATAGCACAATATTTCTTAAAAGTCATTTTCAATTACAGACGGTTAGGTATCACCATTAAAAAATTTAGGAACGTTTATTTCATATCGATCTACACCAATATACCAAATTTTCTCCGCTATATCTCAGGATGCATGTACCATACTGACCTGAAAAATGTGTTAGTTGGGAAAATCTTTGTGATGTCTTAGAAATTGGTGAGAGTGAAAAGGGAAAGGCCAATATGTCTTTCCATTTTACCTATTTAATGAAGAAGCGAATGAAGATATTATTGATGTTTGAATAATATTGATGAAAATACTACTATACTTCCCGTGCTCCCTTTTATCATCTTGGTTGAGGATCAAATTGATTGAAAACTTCTCCCGTTAATGTTTGTACCATGTACTTTATATTTTCCAAATGTACCTAGTTTAGCTATAATCATGAAAGCAGATAGCTAATAAATCTCTCTTCTGTCAGGTCCTATCAAGACCGTTGCTAGCCCTTTCAATTGCAACATTGTTTTCTGATCAGTCAATTGCAATGTTGTTATCTGATAAATCAAAATGTAGTGATAGAAAGTCAAATTGTAGTTCAGAAGACGCAACAGTATACTCTGAATTATCTCCTTTACAGGTTGATTTGAATATAAGGTATATGAAAACTATCTACTGAATATAATGCTGCTAGATTTTCCTTCAGGAGAAACTTGAGATTCATTGTGGGTTTTTTACGATCTTGATAATTTTTCTCTACGTTTAAGCTTCCTCAATTCTTGCATTTTGCAGCCAGCGTTTGATAAATCCTAATAATTTAGAATCTGAGAAGTGGTTGACTCAACTCAATCAAGAGCTTGAAAATCAAGGACTTAGTTTACCTGAAAGGTATTTTATGGTTCCTGTGCATTAATAATTTATTCAGAATTGCCTTTGTCTCTTCATGGAATTGGATTTGCTGAGATTTTGTGTAACATTTGAATTTATCACATCACCTACTGAATTTTGAACGCATTTTTATATTAAAATATTTTTCAAATGCTAAGCTGGTACAAAAATCAGAGTCAGGTACTTCCGGTTCAGATAGCAATAGCATATCCACAGCCATATTTATTTGTTCTCCTGTTACAACAGACCGTGATTTAGTGGGTGTTTATGCAGAATCAATGATGACGAGCTTAGGAGATTTTATGCAGCTTCTAATAATGATTTTTCTAGCTTTCTTACTTCAATAAAGAAGACCATACGATGGCGAGAGACTTACAGAATTCTTTCTGAGGAAGAACAGAAAATGTGGACAAAGTTGGTGTGTTGGCATGGGTGTGACGTGGAGCGCAGACCTTGCCTAATTGTAAGGCTTGGGTTAGCCTGCAATACTTTGCCATCGGAAGATAGACCTCGATTTGCTCAGGCAGTAAGTAAGTTATTCTTTCTTAAATGTCGTATTTATTTTTCTTGTCAATTTCCTCACATGTTTGCTTTTGTGAATCGAGACAATTATTTCTTCGCTCTCCCTTTCTCGACGGAGCTTCAGTCAGTCTTGTTTCTTGACGTAGTACTTTTCGTGTTCTATAGTTTTTTTTTTTTTTTTTTTTTTTTTTTTTTTTTTTTTTTTTTTTTTTTTTTACATTTGATTAATAGTTATTTCAGTATCACAGGTAGAATATGGAGTCTTGCACTTGATTGATGCAGACAACCCTCAAATTACAGTGTTGGTGGATTGTGATGGTTTATCTCCAGTGAGAATTCCCATGCAAATGATGAGATCTTGTTCTTCCCTTTTGCGAGACCACTTTCCCAATCGTCTTGGTTGCATGTTTGTCATACAACTGCCAGCCAGTGTTCGTGTTATTGCCCAGTCTTTTATTCAGGTAAGTTCTCCTTTCTGTTTATTCAGCCAAAATCATTAGGAAAGTGCATTTCATTTATCATTGGATTGTAACACACCAACCTAGATAATAGTAAGTAATAACCAAAGCATTAGATCTATAACATAAAATGCAATTTTCTAAACAAAATAATCCGTGCATCTGAGTCAGGATTTGAAGCCTGCTACTAGAAACAAGTTGAAAATAGAAGGGGAAATGTACCAGAAAGTTCTTGCTGACTATCTGCCAACACTGCCTTCATATCTTGGAGGCTGCTGCACTTGCATGAAATGCTCTACCATTGACCAACAGGATATGCTGCAACCTTACGTGGCTGGGACCAGCAGGAGAGACAGGGTGGAGGACACCAGTGACAGTGACAATGAGGCTCCTCCAATGTTGCGTCCTTCCAATGAATTAGAAGGTGGCTTTTATGGTCAATATAATCAGTTGTTGAGAGCTGCTATCATAGGTATTCTTATATTTTGGGCTTTTGTAGCCCTTGGTGCTGTAGTATTTGAATTTTGAATCCAGTAATCTTCACCTGCCCTGATAATTAAAGGCATGCCAAATGTAGTTTGCATCCCTTGAAGAGTAAATATTTTTAGAGGGCGGCATAATCCATTTCCAAACAGGAACAGCATACTATTGCAGATTCTGCAGCATACTATCACTTGCACTATAGTTTCTCTTTTTGATTTTATTAATTGTCGTGTAACAAACAAAATCACGTCATTCCACTGGTGAAAATTGCATATGATTAGTACATTGCTTAACTCTAAAATATTTGTTGAGATGTTAAGGTAATTTATATTTGGGCATATAAAAGGGGTTATGACCTTTTATATTTTATAGATCTGTTTTTGCTTCTTCAAGTAAGCTTTATGGAAGAACTAATCAAAACAATTTTTTTTAGCGTATTGCAGTAAGGTTTATATTCAAATTTGTAAAACGTTATTTACCAGGAGTTTATGACTAAGAATTTAATTTAAGTTATTTACAGACAGCCTTAATCTTTCCATTTAATTTCGTGGAGTTGTTATTGTACATCAATTTTTTTGGTAGATAAATTATAGGGTTGGGATGGTGCTGCCCTTACTATACATTCAATAGTGGTTATTTTTATTATATTCTTTCTATTCTGTAGTATAGGACACTTAATTTAATTATATAATAAGAACAATTAATTTAGTTGATTTTTTAAAAAGTATTACTAATGTATTCAAATTAATTTTCATTATTTATAATTTTCTAAGTTTTCTTTACATTATTCGTTAATACAAAACATAAATATTCATTATTTTCAGTACTGGTAGATTAGGAAAATAAGTATACAATTTATAAATTGTTTTAGAAAGAAAAAAAATCAACTTTCTTTATTTAAATGTATAAAGACAAAGATAAATTGTAATCACTTTTTTCGTAAAATATCATTTACTTACTATGGTTCTATTCCAATACGAAAAATAGAAATCTGTTTAATAATTGTTTAATAATTAAGTATCTATGTATTCTATTATCATTATTATTATTAGAAAGAGAGACTTGTAATAAAGACCTCCTAATTATTAATACTATATTTAGTAGTAAGACAAATATGTAACAAATATAGCATTCTTCATCATGGTTTGGTGAGCCATATTGATTGTTAAAAGATCAATCTCTAAAACTAGCAATCTCTAAAAGTCATTCTAAGGCTACAAATAATCAGATCAGTATCAATGATTTTTCTGAACAAGAATCTGGAAAACACTTGTAAAATTACACAAACAGCCTCATACCATCAGGCTTTGTTCAAGTGTTTTTCAGCTCCATCTCAATTATCAAATTTAAACTCAGCAATTTCTTGCTGCGTGATAAAGACAAGTGGGAAATGTGAAAATAATTAAATATAATGTTTAGTCCCATTTTTGTTGCTTCATCTCACTATTTATCTGATTACAGGTTCTCAGGAAGCACCAGCAGCTGCAGCAGACAACATTCATTTTTTAACAGTGCAAAGCCCGAAGACCAGGAACTATTTCAAAACCCAATACGAAAAGAACTACGTACACCACTGAAGTAGGAAATAACTCTTGTATATATGTATTTTATAACGTATAACGTATACATAGCAAATTTAAGGTGCACTACTTTCTTACACAGGATTCCACTAACACACGTATATATGGCATATCCTAGTTTTCAAGAAACAAAACTGTTTCGGGGTAGGGACCAAGAGCCTACTAGAAGAACCTCTTTACTTTACGTTATCCTTCTCCTCTCCAGTAACTTCAGCAAAATCCACTCCTCAGCTCGATCGGTTGGGGCGACGATCGGGGTACCTGCCTAAAGTACTCCGATGCTTAAGTCAGAAAGGGCCGATCGGTATATCAGAATATCAGCTATAATAA
>Ga0214544_1009568_pt1 | contig 15074 bp, 7 predicted proteins | sample CNSS3metaG_FD_160074 | JGI IMG/M metagenome (GOLD analysis project Ga0214544, IMG submission 160074) | Root nodule microbial communities from cowpea collected in UCLA plant growth center, Los Angeles, California, USA - CNSS3 | ecosystem: Host-associated > Plants > Roots > Nodule | place: USA...
CACTTAGATGCAAAAGCAACCAGAACAAAAAAAATCAATTTTTTGTACGAATAAAATTCATATGAATTAATCAAAATTTATATGTAATTGAATATTATCTATATATATATATATATATATATATATGTATATATATATATATATATATATAACTACATATAAAATTTTCTATAGATAATAAAGTCTATAAAAGAAATTACATATAAATCATTCTGCTAAATGAATTATATACGAAATAATGCGTAAAGAATGAACCTATGTAACTTATATACGGAATAATGCGTAAGTAATGAACATATATGTGTTATTAGGTGCAAATCGTTTCGTATGTGAATCTTTATGTAGTAATGTACTTTTCAAATTAAAATTTTGTTTTATTTATTTCCAATTTTTTTACCTATCAATTCCAATTAAATGTAAATAAACAAAATAAAATTTTACCAACATATTGTTGTTGATCGTAAAAGTTCATAGCAACAATACACTTAATTCAAATCTAGGTATAAATAACAGAATCCAAATGAAAAATAACAATATATCCAAATTCAAGTTATAAACAAAACAACTCCTACCAACTCAGTCCAAATTAAAACTCTAAGATATAATACCAGCTAAATTCTAATAAAACATACACTATAAGAAAATGCTTCATTAGTAACCAATTTTAGTGACCAAAAATTGTTAGTTACTATAATTACTAATTTATATACAAGTTTTACAAAGTAAAAAAATTATTAGTTACTAAAATAGTTACTATTATGAATAAAAAATTATAATTGGCCACTAAATTGGTTTTTAAAATTAGCTACCATACCAAAGAAAACTGGTCACTAAAAATTAGCTACCTAAGTTTTGGCTACCAAAATAACTTAGTTACTAAATTGCTCTCTAATTAATTAGTGACAAATTTAGTGATTAATTATAATTTTTTATTTATATCAGTGACTATTTTAGTAACCAATAAATTTTAATTTTGTAAATTAGTATCTAAATTGGTCAATATAGTGACTAATAACTTTTAGTCACTAAAATTGGTTATTAATAAGATATTTTCTTGTAGTGATAATTAATTAAAAGTGTTAACATAATCAATATGTGAAAAATTCTAAATGTCTAATAATTAAAGCATACTAGCCATGTCCTTGTTGGTGTTAGTCTTGGTGTGTTATTGTTGGTTTCTTTGTTGTGATTGTTCCAGAATATGAAAAGGACATGTGAAAAGTGATTTCTTATCCTTTTACTTGTTCACTGACTTATTCTTGACCTTGATGTTGAACATTTATGGTCCAAAGCAGAAAGAAGAGCACCGGTAACTATTTCTGCTCACAAGGTATGAAAAGGAAAGAGAGTGGATGAAACTGAGAAATTTGAACTGAAGCTTACGCGGGTTCAGATTCTTTCCAAATTGTTTGGTGTTGTTTTTTTGTCGAACATTAAAGAGACATTTTAAATATTTTTTTAATATATTTTAAAATGTCAAAAAAATTAATAGTAATCAGTATATTATGAAGACACAACAGCAAAAGAAATTTAGGAGTATCCAAATTCAGTTTACACGTCTTTGTGTCTGTGCAGTGTAATGGATATTATTGGCTGTTGACAGTGAAGAAGGAAAGAGATGTTTGCAAAACTAATAATTAATGCTCATTACCACTAGTGATGAAGGACCATTCACTGCCTCAGGTAAATTTTGAGCATTTCTTACTACTTTGAGATAGGTTTGTGCAGATTATTTTTATGCCATATACATTGTCCGTTGTACTTGAAAAAACAATATGTTCCTCAACCATCAAATTTATAGCATAACCTTTAGACATTTTCAACCTATATACAATTTTTCCTTTTTGTGTTTTTGATCAAATACCAGTTATCTTCAAATTTAACCTTGAAGCCATTTTTCCACAAGTTGTACAACACTAACAAATTTTGGCCAATGTTAAGCATATATAAGGCATCAAATATATAATTCAAACTTGCCAAACATTCAATAGAATGACTCATTTTCCGCTCATTAACTTGAAATTACCATTTCCAATTTTTACTTTGGAGATGATGATATATTGTTAAGCTCTTTAAAATATCATATAATTTGTGTAAAGTTATATATTAACATGTTTCACTAGACTTGCTTGTAGCAAAACATGTTATAACAAAAAGGTTATTTTTTACCACATTTGTTCCCTTTGACATTTGACCTCGACCAAAACTTAATTGTTTAACGAAAACTCACGAGACTTCTTATATATTATAAAAAAGTGTACATAATTTTTTTTTTTTTCCAAATATTTATTTTTTTCAATATACTTCATAATAATAACCAAACCCGATAAACTCAAATATTTTGTAACAAATCGTTTGCGTTACACTTTTACTTTAAAAAAAGAAAATACTCAACAAAAGTGAATTACAAACACCATAAAATTATTCTCCGTGCGTCACACGGATTTAAAACTTATTTTAATCAAATTCAGTCACTTAATTACAAATTAAAATAATCAAATACAGTCCGTTAATTAAAAGGAAAAATAATCAATAATAACAAAATTATTCTCTTAAAATCCTTAGAATGAACGTTCTATATTCTTAGATATAGTGCTCAACCAACCAACCACTCTTTAGTGAACTTCACATGGTGCTTAGTAAACATGCTTAATTATTTTATTATAAAAACAGTATATATATATATACCTCTCTTTTTCAATGATAATATAAATTTATAACATACAATCTTTTACAAGAATTAAAACAAAAAGAGTCAAAGATGAGTCTAGAACAATCAATACTTAATATGAAAATTCTTTGGGCAGTTTTGAATTTTTTATAAATTGTTTTCATAAATTAAAATTATTTTATCTATAAACTGTCTTCATTCTTGTCACCACACACATTAAGAAAAAGTTGCTCTTGCCATGCACTCAGAAGAGCACTTGAAGGAATTACAAGAAAACTATTCTTCTACACAATAAATCATCCGTTTCAGAATGGGAAAATGTATTAAAAAGGAATTAGAGGATATTGGAACATTTAGAATACGATTGAAAATTGAATTTTGTTTGGATTTGTTTGAGACTTTTGTTATACTGTCTTTGTCTTTTAGACAAAATTTAATTTTTATCACCAGTTTTGACAAGTTTGGTTTTTCTTATTCATTTGGAAATAATAAATTAAGTCTTTATCAAAATTCAAATATTGTTGGTTCTAATTCTTTAATTGATAATCTATACTTACTAGATGTAATTAACTCTAATAAAGAAAATTTTCACATTAATTATAGTGATCCGAAGCGTAAAGTAAATGAGAACTCAACCATCTTATGGCATAAGCATTTACACCATATTTCTAAATAGTGAATTCAAAGGTTGTGTCCGATGAACCCTTAGACTTGTCACAGTTTGAGGTTTGCATTAAATGTATTAAGGGTAAACAAATAAATTCTAGAAAATTAGGAGCTGAAAGGGCTAAAGCCGTTTTGGAATTAATTCAGATAGATATCTGTGGACCATTCCCTACATTTAGGGAAGTCTCAAAGGGTTTTCAGGTGGTAGACTGATCTGGGAATTTATTGTGCTCAAGTTTTTTTACTGTTTAATTTTGTTTCCAAAATTACACGAGAATTGATTTTCAGAAAAAAAAAAAAAAAACTCGTTTTATACCTCAAACAGAGTTTAAATATAGCGAAAAGTGAATTTACCTTCTACGTTTTTACTACTGATTCAAGTACTGCATACATCGAGTAATATGAAATGAATTTTGTTGCATTAGGAAATTGTCATTAACAAGAATATGGCATCATTGATTCAAGGAATAGGACAAAACAATTCTTAAAACTAGTTTGAGTTGAGAGTTTTAAATCATCCTTTAGAGTCTTGGTTCTCTTTGATTGAGCTAAATCTGGTGTGGATTTAATTTTATAACTACAAGATACCTGCAATGTGCAGAAGGTTATAAACTCTTTATTTTCAAGATATTAGAATTATATAAAGTGAATGATTTCAGTTTATGCCAACAGGATAAAGGTCCACTATTCTCCTAAACATCGAAAAATCAGTTGTCACCTTTTATTTTGAGATATACAAGAAAGTCAATATTTCAAATAAAAGCTGATGAACCGCTAAAACCAGAATTTCCTAGGCACTGCAGCATCCAGAGGGGAACCTATTGGAGCCATCTTAAATGATGGTTCATCAGCCAAAGAAAGGTCACTGATAGTTAGAACAAAAACAATGACCATTTCCGGAATACAAATCACGAGATAATTCATTTGTTTTAAGTGTCTATCACCAGGAAATCTCCATATATAATTGTGATAATTTATAAAAAGGAACATGATTAAAGATGCAGCAAGTGTGTAATAGAAGGTTATGGAATGCAGTGAAAAATTAGTAGTTACGGTCCATGCTGCAAAGCATGGGAGCAAACTCGGTTAATGATGTAAAACTGAACCCAAGAGTTCTAAACCTTTTCCTGCACAGAATGCCAAAACCAAACACTTGTATGCAAAGATAAATTTGGTTACAATAAGCATGATTTTATCTCGAGTCCAATAAAACTCCTTTTATCTGACTATGATGTATATATACCAGGCAATAACAAATATAATTGCAACCACTTTCAAATTAAAAACCTTTCTAAGCAATTTTTTTGCAATCCTCTGCATACTTAATGTGAAATGTTAACCTTTGTCTGTTAAGCATTGCTCTGCCATGGATGATTAGTGTTGGTTTCGCCAAGACTTTTGCTAGAAGTGGTTGAACCACTCGATGATGTTTGGTTTGAATTGTCTCCACCATCATGTCCAATTGTTTCATGGGGATAATAAACAGGCTTAGGAGGCATTTCAAGACTTTCAGCTCTTTCTTCCAACATATCCACAACTCTTTTCATTGAAGGACGGTCATTTGGTTTTAATTGTATACACCAAAGAGCAACTACATACATTTTTTTCACCAAAATCTTATCCTCTTCTGAGGCATCTTCTATTTGAGTATCTTTTTCGTCTTTAATTTGATCATAGACCCAAAAGGGGAAGTATTGTTGGCTTGAATGTTCTGCATGAGGATTTGAGTTCCTTCTCCTACTTACAATTTCCATCAAAAGCATTCCAAAACTATAGACATCGGCCTTATTCGATACTCCACCGATATTATTGTAGCATAGTTCCAGAGCCATGTAAGCCAAAGTTCCTCTAGCTTTAGTTAAAGCAATAGACGTATCTTTTACACGATACAACTTTGCAAGTCTGAAATCTGAAACCTTTGGAACAAAGTTATCATCTAGAAGAATATTATGAGGCTTAATATCAAAATGTAGAATTTGCACATCACACCCTTGATGAAGATAAGCAATCCCACGGGCTATGCCAAGAGATATTTCGTATGTTTTCTCATAACTTAAAGGGATACTTTCATCCTTGGAGAATATGTATTTATCCAATGAACCATTTCTCATGTATTCATAAACCAAGGCACGGTTTTCTCCTTCAGCACAATATCCAATAAGATGTACCACATTTACATGATGTATTCTTCCAATACTAGCCACTTCATTAATAAACTCTTCTCCATCAGCTTTCGATTTTTTCAACATCTTTATGGCTATTTCTGGCCCACTTTGAAGTTTTCCTCTGTACACAGATCCAAAACCTCCTTCACCCACTTTAACTTTGAAATCTCTGCTCATTTTCTTAATTTCTCTATATCCGTACCTAATAGGATTTAGATTGTTGTGTTGCAAAAACGTTTCAATGTTTTCATACATTGAGTGATGCCTACGTCGCCATGTATGGATTAATAGTGCAAGCAAAAGTGCGAATCCAAATACAAACCTGATTGCCAGATATATTGGGAAAGAGAATATAAAAGATAAATTTGTTCTCACTTCCCACCGCGAAAAGTATTGTAAGCGTGTTATTCTATAAAGTAGTCCTGTGAATAAAGTTCATGGAATGTGTAAGGAAATAAACCATGTTTGGTCCAATCAGTAAGTTTACTCAAATATGAAATCAGTTGACAAGGCATTACCCATTATGGAGAATACCGGAAAACCTGCAGAATAACGAAATATAATATCATCAAAACGAAAGAACATTCAATATTCAAAAGATACTTTGGATACATTCTAAATGAAATGCATTCAAATAACTTCTTAATTTGTAATTTGTCTGATATTTGGGGTATAGAGTTCGTGGTCCTTTCCGAAAACATCCTTTTCAAACGGATAAATCTTGGTTAATGTGGAAATAAATTTGAAGAATAACGTGAACGTATCATGGAAATCCCATTGAACATCCCTTTAAGGATTTTTGTTTAGAAAATCTTGTCAACTACTTTTGAGTTAGAGTACACAGATCGATGCAGGTTTCAAAATTTATAACTTTGATGCACAACTTGCCGGATATTAGAATGAATCGTACAGAAATTGTACAACTTACTAAAGTGTCACAATAAAGATGAACTTTAAGTAGTAATTGAAAGAACAAAGATATGGGAGAAGCTCCTACTTGCTGTATTCCTAAGAATTCCAGCTATATATCTACGAATCTGGTGTTGAATTCCTAGAACAGAAAAAGAAAGCATTAGCTCATATCGTAAATATTAAAGCTATTTGTTTGTAAAACACGTTTCATTAAAATTTCTACTTAACAAAAGAGACAGAAAAATTGCAGGTAGAAGAATTTTGTCTCACCGCACTGTTCATCTTGGTAGTAAAACTCCATAACATGGCAGTACTTCTTCTGATCACATTCGATTTGATGTGTAGTTTAATTGATGAAGCATCTCACACCCTTTCCACATTGGTCTATACAAATAAGTTCCGCCCATGACAACCAAAACCCATTATGCAGCCACTCGTGGATATCAACATAGGAAACTTTGTTGTCATGGTTCCAGTTTGCAAAGGTAGCAACCATTAAATGGCACCCAACCTTGATGTCCATCATTTTGAATTCACCATGGTTGGAATAAAGAACAACATAGACATGGCCTCCAGAACCACAAAGTATACCATTCACTTTCACGTATCGAGTATCATCAGTCACTGGATTAGTACAGTTTAGAAACGCTACATACGGAGGAATACTAGGAACCCCATCGCCACTCCAGAAAGTTAGTGGATCAGTGCAGAAATTTTGTGGACTAGTCACGTAAAAGTCAGGACCACCCATGTAAGTGAAATTCTTTAAAAACAAGAAATAGCGAGGAATGGAGCAAGCAGTGTCCTCCACAACACCTGCATCAGTTAATTGGATCTTGAATGTCTCGTAATCGATATTCTGCACATGGTATTTCCCTGAAAACAAGGTGAACACTGTCACATTCTTCACGCAATCTAATTCGTACCTTGCAAGGCCGCAACCAGGTGAATCGTCTTTGAGTCGGAAAGGATAAGTTATGTTGCGAATTTTTCCACACGAAGAAGGAGCACATACTGGACGATCTTGAGCACCGTGAGTTTGCTGGAATAGCACAATAACGATAGCCACACGGGCAATCACTGATTGTGAAGAGCACCAAAAGGAAGATAAGAACACCATTGTTTACCTCCTCTGGTCCTGTAACTGGAACATATCATAGTTCAATAATTCACCAAAATCAACAAATAACGTAGGAGGACCACTCGTGGAAATTTTGATGCAAAAGAATAATGTTGGTCCATGTTCAACCACTAAATAGTAACCAAGGATTGTGAACTTTCAAAGTCCTTCTCTATATATGTGCCAATTTAAGCCATCGTACACGGCAGATCCAACACTTAATGCGTGGGTTGAAAAAGCCTTGGCCCCAAAAGTTAGTTTCACACTGCTTCTCATTGCTTAACAGTGCGGAATTCTTCTTCTTGCTGCTAACCTTATGAAAATTCACCTTCTCGTTGCCAACAATTTGGAACTTCTTCTCACACAAAGTTTCTGAAACTTCTTCTCCACGCAAACATATGAAGCTCTTCTTGCTTGATAAACTTAAATGTGGGTTATTACATTTATAATAAGTTGTTATGTTAATTATGTTAGGGATTGCAAAGATTATGAGTGCTTTTAGTAATGATTATGACATGTAATAGAATTCATTAATTATCATTTTATAGTAGTTGTGTTTAATGTTTGTAGTTTTAAATAGTTCATGTATTACTCAAAGTAATTCCCAATAAGTAATACTAGAGTGTTTATTCAGAAACATTTGTTGCTTCACAAATTAGCATCCGATGAGGTTGAGAGCTTTTTGAAGCTTCTTCTTCTCCCGCAACCATCTGAAGCTCTTTCTCCTTTTTTCCTCCTTGTGAAGTCACTTCAAGTGTTTGATGAAATATTCAGATGGGAATTTGATAGATTGAAAATGAACTATCTGAAGATCTTATTTCACTTTGTATAATTTTCCTCTAAGAGATTGATAATAAACTATTCTTTAGCACCCTCTATTTTATTAGGTATCAACTTAGCTGTTAGTGCTCTTTTATGAGGTATTGTGTATGGTATTAGAAACAAAGAAGGACTTAATGCATATTATTCATCAATACTTCACATAATGCATATTTAAAAAAAAATTCTTTATATTTTGTTTTAACTACTATGTTAATTCTTTAAGTTGGAAAAATTTTAGATTTTTAGAATACATTTTTTTATCCAAACATTTGTTTTGTTTTTCATTATCTAGTGTGCATATCATGATATAATTACATGTAATAAAAGAATGTGTAGGGAGTCAAAATGAGTCAATCCGACCATATATGCAAGTTGCTAACTCACCCCAGGTTGAAACCTGATTTACTTTTTGGTGAGTTAGAAATTTTGCAACCAGCCTTACCCACCACGATTTGGTGGGTTGGTGAATTTTCACTTACGAATATTTTTTTTTTGCAATTTATTTTATATAATCATTGCATTACAATGAAAGTGGAATGACGCAATTTTATAATAGTAAAATCCTAATGTCCACCTAATTCTCAAAGTATTATGATAAAGATACACCAGTGCAGTAAGAGCTTTTGACCCTGTTTGTTTTTGATATTCTGCCCCGGTTCCAAAACTGAGGCCTATTAGGACGAAGCCAAAAGGGGATGGTTTTTTATCTCGGGTGTGAACCGAAGCCAAAACACAACTTTCCGCCTCGGTTCTCTGATGACCCGAAGTCATAAAGCCACTTTTCTGTCTCGGTTCTATAACAAAACCACAAGACTCAAACTACTATAATTCATAACAAAAAGAAAAACCAAAGCAATACAAACGAACCAAAACGCCAAAAAAAAAACCAAAACGCGAAGGGAAACCCATTTTTTGAACTTACCGACAGCGAGAGGCGACGATGCAATCAACGGAAGTGGGTGGCGCGACAAGGCGACGATGCCTGACAGACGACGGCGGTAGCTGGTCGGCGACGGAGTTGGACAATGGTGGTGGCAGAGGGTACAGAGATTTTCATGCAGAGAGAATTGTGAGGGATGATGAGCAATGGAGAGCATTCACAAATTGGGAACTAAAATACGGTTTATGGTCTCAGTTCAATTAATAATTGAGGCCTAAGTACTTACTGCCTCGATCCAATATTACCCGAGGTCAAAACATCTGACGATGGTGGTATTTTTGAAATTTTGGTTACTGGGTTGCCTTATAGGCTTCGGTTCATTTCTAACTGAGGCATAAAACCCCTTATTGCACCGGTTTTTAGGGGACCCGAGGCAAAAAACTTGGACAAAATTGTAAAAATGTCACTGCCTACTTATAGGCTTCGGTTCTACTATTACCGAAGCTTATAAGGCGAATTAAAAAGTCAATTTTGCACTAGTAATAATAGTTAAAGATTAAAGTATCAACATATACAACTTGGCAAACAAATAAATTAAACATTCAAACTATTTAAATATTATTGAGCTCTAATATTTAAAAATATCAAATTGTGAACCTAAAACCACTATCTCAAGCTGGGCATGAAGAACATATACTTCCAGCTTGAGGGGGGGTGTGACAAAATCTTGATCCTCTTATGTGTAACACTCAGCCTTCATCCTTTACCTAGCAATGTTAAAGTGTGATATGCCTCAGAGACCTTTTTCCTTGGGGGTTTCTCCCTATACTCCCCAAAACATTCTCCAGTACCGCCAAAACTCTTTTAAATTCTGTCTTTGCCCCCCAGTTAAATAATCCACCAACCTCCTGCACCCCCAAACTTGTTCACCCCCAAAGAATACCTATCCACCTCCTGCACCCCAAATTAATACCTAACCCTACACCTTTTGAGTTGTGGATGTCAACATCGGTTCCTTTTTTTATTTTTGACCATTGTGGATGTCGACATCCGCTTTGCAAATTTGAATTGCGGATGTCGACATCCGTTTATTTTTTTGTTTTGCCATTGCGGATGTCGACATCCGCTTTGCAAATTTGAATTGCAGATGTTGACATCCGCTTCGTTATTTCTTTTTGGCTTTTTTGCCATTGGAATGTCGACATTCGCTTCGTAATTTTTTTTTTCAAGAATGTTTGCTTGCGAATAGTTTGGCCACATGGATCAATCCTTGTCGAGCACAAGAGAAGTTTCTTTATAGTGGAGAAGTAGTAGTCTCTGGTGGTGATTTGTGTAAGATGATTACATGAGTTAGTGCTACTTCCCCAAGAAAGAAAGAACCATCTTGTCAAACCTTGTAAACATTGGTTTGATCAGTTATCACGACTCTTTTGAATATCATATAAAAGAAGAGAACCAAATTATGCTTAGTCTTGAATCTCAACACCCTAATTCATACTCAATATTTTTGTGTAGAAAAAAAAAACAAAAAAACAAAAGTTACGAAACGGATGTCAACATCCGTAATAAAAAAAAACAAAAACAAAATTAAGAAACAGATTTGACATCTACAACACAATTTTCTGAAATGGATGTCGAAATTTGTAATACAAAAAAACAAAAAAAAATTACGAAACGGATGTCGACATCCGCAACACAATTTTCTGAAGCGGATGTCGACATCCATAATATAAAAAAAATAAAAGAATTTACGAAACAGATGTCGACATCCGCAACCCAATTTTCTGAAGCGAATGTCGACATCCGTAATACAAAAAAACAAAAAAAAATTACGAAATGGACGTCGACATCCGCAACACAATTTTCTGAAGCGAATGTCGACATCCATAATACAAAAAAACAAAAAAAAATTACGAAATGGATGTCGACATCCACAACACAATTTTCTTAAGCGAACGTCAACATCTGTAGTACTAAAAAAAAAGAAATGGATGTCGATATCCACAATACAATTTTCTGAAACGGATGTTGACATCCGGAATGGTAACGAAAGTAAATTTTAATGTATATTAGTGATAACAAACAACATTCCAATGACAAGAAACAAGATTACAATTGGAATATGGTTACAATGGGAATATAAATACTAACTTGGAAGAAAAGTGCTTTGAAGAACTTTGATGAAACTGGACCACCACTCAGAGAGCTTGAAGCACGAATGGAAGAAGCAGCTTGAAACAGGGACCACTGGTGAGAGCTTGAAGCACAGAAACACAGGGACCACAGGAAGTACAGAGCACCACAAATATAGGGAGGAAACGAAGACTGGAAAAAATGAAACGGGAGAAAAGTTGCGGGTGCAAACACTTGCAGAAATAAAAAGAAGAGGATCGGTAGCAATGCAATAAATTTGGTTTCACTGCTTTTAACCATCAAGGTAAGTAAAATTAATGAGAGACAAAAATATAATTATTAGGGATACAGGAGAAAGGTTGGGGTGCAGGAAGAAGCCCCTCTTCCTTTCTGTTTTATGGCCGTTTGTTCTTTTGGCCTTTTTAATACCCTTTCTGTCAAACTATGTAAACACGTTTTTGCTGACTTCTACAATAATACAGTGTTTTCTCTCTTCCTCTCTTTTGCCTTTTTTTCTACCTAATCACGTATTGTGGTTTCTATCTGGTTATTTTATTTCAAGAACATTATACTCACACGTGAGATCTGATATATTATATTATTGTTAGAAAGAAATGCTTATGGCAACAATCCTCCTCTTTCTTTTTATGTTGTTTCTTACAAACAAAAGCATCCACAATATGACTAAGTTACGCAAGGCAGTTACAGAAAAATTAAGCCACGCTTTTCACCCAAGTTTCCCAAATATAGTAAAATTATATATAACACAACTGAACGAATGAAACTGTATAAATTAGGAAAAACAAAAGTAATATATGCATTTAATTTTTTTTCTAATCCCATTTTGACATTATTCTTATTTAGTTAAATATATGTTTTATTTAAACTATATATATATATATATATATATATATATATATATATATATATTGTAACGCCCCATTTAATTAATAAACGTAATTAAAAGAAACGCCACACACAAATAGTACAATAGCGCAGTCTTGGGGTCCTCAACCCAATCCCGACAAAGCTAGGCACACCATGATGTCAAAGGAAAACAGTTGAAACGTCTAACAAATACAGGTAGAGTAATAAAGCATATCGCAATACATGAGACAAAAGTTGATGATCTGATATATTTACATCTGCTCACATCAACAAGTTGATGATCATCGCAAAAGAGAGTACCACACAACAGAACACACAACAATAAAAGTAGGGTAAGCTAGAGCACAACAGACTTCATCCATACAATTAGATACATTTTCACAATTTCATATACACATATCAATCAAGCATGTTATGACTTCTGAGACAATACAATAGGACTCGACTCGACTCATCCGGATACATATGACTTGGTCGGATTCAGCGGATGCTCGCACTTGTGGTGGATACCTCTACTCACCCCGAGCTGCTCACCCCTGAGCTATGTGATACAATTGTTACAACGAATCCATTTCCCTCACCACAAGGTTAGCCCTTAATGAATTACAGGCCTCCTGCTACTCTCACCACAAGAATCAGTCCGCTCTAAATGAGACTAACTGACCCCTTAGAGTGTTAGGATGCAACCTTACCTTGAATCCTTACTAGACCATACAGATGGGGCACCACCATAGACACCCACTAACAGGGGCCATGGAATTACGTCCCGACCACTGAAGCACGACCCTGAAGCCCCACCTAGAGACTCCAAGGGATTATGTACTGACCACTTACCAACATATATAAACAGCCAAGAATTAACCGCATATGTCATGCATAGGAGATTCATACCAACATTCATAAACAACCCTCATTTATTGCATGTCTAACTAGTACTACCTCGTGTTACCATTCATGATAAAAGTGTCTCCCATCATATTAATATCATGTCACTGAATTACCAATCATCAATGTTCACCGTTGTTCATGCCAAATTTGTGACCACATACGTAGCCAACCCCTCATGTATAATTCACATAAGATCATGCCAAACTCACCATTTATTTCATGTAAGCCCCCCCTAAATCATGTATTCTCATCCCTATCATGCCATCATAAGGTAATCCCATTAAGTATACCCAAAGATCCACGATCGAAAAGAAAGCCAAACTGATTCACACACTCTCGCCTAGCCTCTTGCTCGGGCAGAGGAGTCTCGCTCAAGCGAGAGGGTCTCTCGCTCAGGCGAGCTCTCTTCGCCTAGGCGAAGGCTCAAAATACTGGAACAGTGGCTGTTACGTTGTCTCGCTTAGGCGAGACCCTCCTCGCCTAAGCGAGATGCTCGCTCACTCAAAATGAGTTAGTCGTCTGAGCGACCTCTCGCGCGAGAAGACCTGGGCGAGCCTCTGCACATCTCGCCTAGGCGAGGCCATCTCGCTTGGGCGAGATTATCAGTCCCCACCCACTGTTCACTAGCATAACAGATGAAACCATGCCAAACAAAGCAGCAGTACACTTCACAAAACTCAGAGAAACATACAGAACATTAAATCATATGAATCATGCACAAACAATCATGTTACCAACGATTTTGCAGAAACCCTAACTTCCCGTACCTGGAAAAGGGTTAGCGGAGACCTCGACGGCACGACAGCGAGCACCGCAGCTCTAGGAATGAACTAGAGAGCTGAAAACAGCAGAGAAAACGGAACCAAGGGGTGGATTATTACGAAACCCTAAGTAGAAATGTCAAGGAAGATCAATGGAAAACATACGAGCTAGAAAGAGGTACTTACGCGGAGTAGGAGCTGGGTTTGAGTTAGCTCGAAGGAGACTTAGGGCAAACCCTAGCAGAGCGTTCTATGAGGGAAAATAAAAGGTGACGACTGATTCTTCTGCAAGAGTGAAAGTGTGAGTTAGGACAAACTGGAAGGGGTTTTATCTTTTGGGTTAGCCTTTAGGCCCAACGGTTGTAAGGCAGCCCTTAAATATTAGGGTAGAAGAACTGGGCCTTACATATATCACTTTATTATTATGAAGTCTTTTAATTCTTTCACTAGCTTGTAAGTTTTATATTAATACACAATCATTTTCTCTTCTATATCTTTTCCGTCTTATTTCTTAATTTTCATTTTTATTATTTTCTCATTATTCTCTATAATTATCAATTATGTTTCCTTTTATTTCTTTCTACCTATTTACTCGAAGAGGGGTACGTGATTCATTTTCTACTCTTTTGACAAGTCTTAGAATATAAAACAAAAGTCGTGTAGCTTGACTATATCATAACCACTCATTCCTTAATGCAGATTGCGTACAACTTGTGAATGACAGAGCTGTGGTAAGACTCGACACTTATTGGTTGTTGACGACGAACCATAAATGTTCAACATCAAGGTTTACAATACGACAGTGAACAAGTAATATAGTGTCTTCAGACGATTTCTATTAAGGATTACTCAGAAAACATATTATATATGGTTTGTATTTTTCTATCTTACAATATTTAAAACTTAGACAATATATTTGTCGATGACTTGTTCATTTATGATAATTGTTTCCTGATAACTATTTTATACTATGCGATGAATTATTGATTTGAATGTAGGAAATATTCAGGAATTTGTAAACAATCATATAAATATGCTATCTCTTATATATCCAAGGACTTGTGAACAAAAATTCTAACAATATTTATTATGATGATTCATGGGTTTTTCTACGAATCTATCTATATTGCATGTCACTTAAAAGTCATTATATATATATATATATATA
>Ga0214544_1009573_pt1 | contig 15061 bp, 5 predicted proteins | sample CNSS3metaG_FD_160074 | JGI IMG/M metagenome (GOLD analysis project Ga0214544, IMG submission 160074) | Root nodule microbial communities from cowpea collected in UCLA plant growth center, Los Angeles, California, USA - CNSS3 | ecosystem: Host-associated > Plants > Roots > Nodule | place: USA...
CTTGGAGTCCCTATCACTTACAATGGACCTAGGTAGGCCATGTAGTCTTACCACTTCCTTGAAAAAAAGATTTGCAATATAAGTTGCATCATCAATCTTATGGCAAGGAATGAAATGGGCCATCTTAAAGAACCTATCCACCACTACAAAAATGGAATCCCTACCTTTTTTGGTCCTTGGGAGGCCTAAGACAAAATCCATAGAAATGTCAACCCAAGGCTTGGAAGGGATAGGCAAGGGAGTGTAAAGACCATGGGGTTGGACTCTAGACTTGGCTTTCATGCATGCTATGCAACTTTTACAATGCCTATCTACATGTTTCCTCATGTGAGGCCAATAGAAGTGTTCTTTCAAGACTTCCTAAGTCTTGTTTGGCCCAAAATGGCCCATTAAACCTCCCTCATGTGCCTCTCTAATGAGTGAGGCTCTTAAGGAACCTTGAGGAATGCAAAGGCTCTTACCTTTGAAAAGATATTGATTAAGAAGGTAACAGTCTTTGTAAGCCCCTTGGTGACACTCACTAAGAATGGAGGAGAAATCAACATCCTTTGGATACAATTCTTTAATATGATCAAAACTAAAAAATTTAGTTTCAAGAATGGAAAGGAGGGAATGTCTTCTTGAAAGTGCATCCGCCACAATGTTAGCCTTTCCTTGCTTATGTTTGATCACATATGTGAATTGCTCTAAGAAGTCTACCCACATATGTGATCCTTCTTTTAATTTCTTTTATTTTTTTTAATTAAATAAATTTGTTATAATTGGTTTGTTTTGTTAAAATGCAACCAATTATTGAAATATTTGGCATTGGGCCTGCGCCCCAATTCGTTTCCATGCCTCCACACCACCCTCCGACGTTGATATTCTACTTTCACATAATTGGGCTTCCAGCCCAATTCCTTCAAAACCATTTCTTTCGGGAAACAGTTGCTGCCAATTCAAATACATGTAACCCGAATTTGGCTTCTCCGCGTCCACATATATGATGCTTTCATTTGGGTGTACAACCAGCAATCCAATATCTTGTTGCACCTCTCCACGCATCGTCCATATGATGTTGCCTCATTAATTCCGTATCAATGGGCCTAAGCCCAATCTGCAGCAACCTACAAGCACTCCAGTTTGCCACACCCTCCTGATTGGGTCATGTTGCCAGCACGTTGTTTCATTATGCAGCCCACGCACAACGTCTCACAATGTCTGCTAGGTTTTTCTCTTTTGCAGAATGAACCCAACTCATGGAGTGGCGCTATTGGTGTGCGGTCTTGTGAATGAAACAGATTTTGTATAGCAGTTCTATGCTCCATAGTTTAAAGACTACATCTATTTCATTCCACTATGTTGTTTATGTGTTGGAAGCACTCTAGTTTGTTAATTTGAATGCGTTGGCCAAGATCATGTTATTGTTTTCACTACAGTTTTTGCAATATCAATTATCATGAGACAATATATTGTGGTGTTATGTATTGTTGAATCAGTGTTTCTCATATTTCTCCACCTATCCAAGGTTGATTTTCATTGCTTACACTGATTTCCAATAGATTCATAACTGGCAGATTTTTTTTTTGTGATTGTCTGTGCTTATTGAGTTGTATATTGTTGTTGTGTCCTACCTTGGTTATACCCTGTTGAGCAACAATGAATATTGCACATTCTGTTTGGAACATCATATTTGGCCTTTGTTGTTGAGTGCAGTAGAGTTTCTGGCCTGGCTTTCGTTTAGCAGTTTCTGTTTTGTCAGATTACTGTCATTCAACTTGTTTTAGTTAACTATTTCCTTTTGGTCTATTTGACTGCAGTCGTGGTATCTTGAGTGCTTTTGTTGTGGCCCTGCTTCATTGACTGCATACACAATTCTAATGATATTGCTTTGATTTTCTGCTAGTTTCTATGATCACTCATGTTTAGATTTTGAGATTGTCAAATGACTTAAACTACTACAACTTTTGTGCTCTGTGTTGATGACTGATTCAAATTTGCTGCATATTGATCTTTGTTCTGCACTGCCTGAGTCTTTTTATATTTGTCCATGTGTGTGTCTTTCAAATTGTTTTTTGAGTTGGATCCTTGCAGTCTGTCATGTGCATTTGTTCATTGATTTGGTGGTAGAATATTGATACTGTTGTGCACTATTCTACACACTTTTTTAGAGCTGAAAAGAAAAAGAGAAAGAAATAAGTGAAAAGAAAAAGATTATGATAAAAGCAAAAAGACATCTGAAAGATAATGATTCAGTATTTATTGAATTTGAGAACATTATTTGTTTCAGCAAAATACAAGTTGTCTTGCATAGTTCACAAAGTGCCTACTGCTCTGTTCAATTTCATGTGCACATACTCTTGATTCAACTTGTTTTGAGTCTTTGATTGATTTTAGTTTTGTTCATCTTGTTCTAGACCTATTCTTTAGGTTCTCTTTTGTGTGCCTCCTTTCTTTCATAGCTTGTTTCTTGCTTGTCTTGCTTTGCTTATTCCATTGAGTTTGTCATTCAATCTTTCACTTGATGTTGACCAATTCTTCCATTTGACTTTTTCTTGCTTTTCTGCTTTGTTATTCTTATGTGGAAGAATGTGAGTGTTCTTGGTTCATTTTGCTTGCAACTCACTGATTTGGCAACTTTGTAGGCCTCCTTATCAAGAAGGTAAAGCTGAAGTGAAAGAGGAACTATGAGGAAAAACAAAGTAAGTGGCTACCGAGAGGAAACAGGAGTGAGCTGGGACTTCAAGGAGTGCAAACATTTGAGGAACGTTCTTTTGGGGGGCTGGACCGAGAGCAAATAGAGAGCAAACTGGTCCAATTCCAGTTGCAGATTTCTTTTTGTTATCACAGAATTTTGTGTAATATTTGTTTTCAGTTCTGTTCATTTTTGTCTTGGAATGGGAAAATGCATTATTGCAATTCCATTCTTTGGCTGTTTGTAATAGCTTCTTAACGTGTAGTGTGAAGTCATCAAGGGATTCCAAGTGCCACTTGATTCTTCACTTAGGAAAACTTTTCGTGTAGTTTTTGTTTTCTTGTTTTTTATGTTTTCTTGTTCTTTATGTTTTTCATGTCCAGGTTATGTGTGATATGCATGTTGAAATTTATGTTTTACGTCTCTATGATATCTAGGTGCAAATCTTTCAACACTTAGTTGACCTTTCTTTGGTCATAAGATTTCAAATACTTTGAAAGTTGTTTTTCACAATTAAGATTTGTTTTGCTGGGAAATTTTATTGAGAATTTTTGTGAGAGAAATTTAGAGATTTCTGGCTAGGAAAGGTTTGGTTTCTAAGCTTGTCCATGAGACTCACCTCCCTTTCCTGGGAACATCTCTAGAAATCTCTTCCTTTATATTCTCTTTAAAATTCCTAAAGTTTCTTTTTGAAAAAAAAAATTGTTTGATAAGTGTGTTTGGCAAGATGAGTTTTCATTTGTACCGTGAATTGCATTTAGGTAGTCATAGTAAGGATGAAATGCATCATACACATGAGAGTACATTCCCTTTCTTTGGTGAGGTCATAAGTGCATTATCATACATATCTTGGGAGATGGAAATAGAAGATTTGGTGCATTCATTCCATCTTAGACATAGTAAATACTACTTTCTTACTTTGTGCATTTCTAGTTTTGTAGGACATGCAAGAGAGTGGTGGGATTATAGGCAGTCTAGAGTGGGAAAAGGAAGAAAATCTCCCATTCAAAATTGGAGTGAGTTGAGAGCATGCATGAGAAGAACATTCATACTACCTTCCTTTGATTTTGATCGTGAGATAGAGAAAAAGAAGATTGAGATAGCAAGGAGGAAGAAGGAAAAACTCATAATACTCTTAAGAGAGATGAAGGAGTTGGAAGAAAAAGAAAGAATAAGAATTCAGAGAAGAGAGCAGAAAGAAAGAGAGAAATTTGAACAAGAATTGAGAGAAGAAGATGAACAACAAAGAAAAGAGAGTAAGACAAGAGAAAGAGTTTAAAAGAAAAGAGGAAGAGATTGAGAGAAAAGAACTCATGCTTAGAGAAGTAGAGATACAACATCCTACAATTTCTTGCATAAACAAGGGAGTAATCCAATTCTTAAACTCTCCTTCATTTGTCATTAATTCTTTTATCTTAGTTCTCCCTAAAATTATTTTTCCACCTTCACCAATCATTCCATATTCCTCAAAAGATTTGCAAAAATTAACCTTTGATTTAGAGTTACCTTATAGATTACCATTAAGTCAATCAAAAAAATCAATATTTTTGTGAAATGGGCTTCATTGAAAATGTTTTTAAACATAAAAGTCCATCTTCATGTATCTTCACAAAATAAACTCTGCATGGCAATCAAAATTTTAATGAAATCTTATTTGATGACTACTGTAGATATATTTTTGACCTAGGAGGAATCCAGCTTTTAATGTTGTGGGCCTTAGTCAACCTTCTAGATCTGAGGACAGATCCTCTTAAAGAGGGAGGGGATGATGAATATCGCCCTAAGGCTTCATGGCTTGGGCCATTGGCTAGGCCCATTTCCTTTTTAATTTCTTTTAATTTCTTTTATTTTTTTAATTAAATACATTTGTTCTAATTGGTTTGTTTTGTTAAAATGAAGCCAATTATTGAAATATTTGGCATTGGGTCTGCAGCCCAATTCGTTTCCATGCCTCCATACCACCCTCCGACACTGATATTATGCTTTCACATAATTAGGCTTCCATCCCAATTCCTTCAGAACCATTTCTCTCGGGAAGCAGCTACTGCCACTTCAAATACATGTAACCCGAATTTGGCTTCTCCACGTGCACATATATGATGCTTTCATTTGGGTGTACAACCAGCAATCCAATATCTTGTTGCACCTCTCCACGCATCGTCCATATGATGCTGCCTCATTAATTCCATATCAATGGGCCTAAGCCTAATCTGCAGCAACCTACAAGCACTCCAGTTTGCCACACCCTCCTAATTAGGTCATGTTGCCAACAAGCTGTTTCATTATGCAGCCCACACACAGCGTCTCACAAGGTCTACTAGGTTTTTCTCTTCTGTAGAATGAACCCAACTCATGGAGCGCCGCTAGGGTTCCTACCTCATTTCTCATTTCTCGGCCAGTGCTCGTGTAACCCCAATTCTGCTACAGCCTTGATCACGCCGCTATTAGGGTCAGGGTCACGCGAATTCTTCCTTCATGTGTTAGGGGTAGGGTTCGCTACTAGATGTCCTACATTAAGGATTATGTTTAGCTTATCCCAACCTTAGCTGATAGGGTTTTGTTTTCACGCTTTCCTTGTGTTTCAGTTCGGTTGCCTTTAACATCTATAAAAGGCAAGCAATTGTTTGTAATCTTTAGCTTTGATGAATAAGAGAGATTTTAATCCCCTTTCGTCTTAGCTCACCTTCATCGAGAGTAAACCCTAGAGTGACCTTGCCGGTGAGATTCCGAACACCATAATCGTCTTCCACTGCGCTTCAAAAGGTGTTCCGTGTGATTCAATCGGTAGAACTCCAATTGGATGGGTTTTTCAATGAGTACCGCGACGGAGCATCTCATTAGTATATCTAGTTTACTTGATTTTCATAGTCGAATTGAACAATGCAATTCGCATTTGAACCACACTTGATAGTTTACAATGCATTTTAGCTTGTATCAATAATGCCCCTTTATACAATTGAACAATGCAATTGTTTCTGTAACGTCCTAGCCGGAAATTACTATTTAAAAATAAATAAGAAATAAGATTTATAAAACATCACATTTATTCTCGCAATTTCCCAAAAACGCGGGAAAATTAAAAGTTCAACATCACTTTCGTAGTAATTAAAATCGTACTATTCAGTTATTACAAAACCAAACCATAAAAAAATACAAAAGAAAATCATAATAAAACTGAGTAAATAATCCCGTCGTGATCCCCACTCCGTCTCTACGTATCCGCCTGCTCACCTGCATTAACATCTGCTCCCATGTAACAAGTTACATGATCATCGTCACACACACACACAGATAGGGTGAGCTCATTTAAATAAAACCAAACAAATATAATATTAAATTCAACGTCGCGACATTAAAACCCCGGGTTAGTATTCTTCTCCCTTTTTCCTTTACTTTCCCCTTCCAGTACTTGCATTTAGACGTCTATCATTTCTATACCCTTTAGGTTAGAACAATGATCGATCTTTGCTGCACGAGTGTCTACTCGCCCCTCCGACTACAGGCCACCACCTGATAGTCCACACGTGGGAATAACCTTGTCACAGCATATCACCGTGACACCAAGTGGAGCTCCCCGAAATAAACATAAAGTTTGTAGCTGTTCCAGACTACCAAAACTCTATCAGAATACTCTGAAGAGGGCAATCATCTGAACCTCGTCGTACGAGCCACAACTCGCACACTCCACTGGACTTCCTAAACCACCAGGCTACAACCTAGAGTGGTCACGTGTTACTCCAATACGGGATACACTCGTAACTGGACCCCAGCCAAAGCCTCACATCATGAACATCACCTAAAGCTGTGTAGAAACCTTTCCTCGCGCACCATCACTGAACCAAAACCGCTTGGCGCGCATCTCACGTCGCCAGCCACACACTAGGTTCAGACCGCCTGGCGGGCATCACACACTGCCAAGCGCCACGCGCCTACAACATCATCATTGCATCGTCACCGCCGGGCAGACCTACCATGCCGCCAGGCGCCACTCACCGTCACCGCCTGGCGCACCTGCCTCGCGCCGCCAGGCGCCACCGCACCATTAGAGTCTCTACTGCACCATTTCGCCTGGCGAAACCCTCCCTATCGCCAGGCGCTATGACCGCTCGCGCCGCTAGGCGCCATACCAGTAGCGCATTGTTACTAGTTCCTTAGCACTTAAACAGATCCCCAAGGGATCCGAATCTTACAACACAGCCTAGTTTTCCAGTCATACAACTATAATAAGATTACACCACACCCATTCAAACATGCCATCAAATCAAGTATTGTCATGCACTCATACTCTCCTTCACTTACCCCTTTAAACATGCCACATACATTCCACATACACCCCGTCTTAGGATCATTCAGTCTGAGATTTTTATAAACTCATGACACCACACTTTTGTCAATATTGCATATGTGCACAAAACCACAACTAGGGTAAAGTTTCACCATCCATACCATATCTCACACAATTATCTCACTCGTACCCAATTAACATACATTCTGAATTTAACTTACCACATGCACCCAATTATGCTTCATTAGAAGTTACTTGAACTCATCAAGGTTTATTCATGTATTTTACAAACTCCAAAATCAGCAATATTAAGTAATGTATATCTCTAGGTACTGACATCCAAATCCAATCTCCACCGTTCAAAGTGAAGAACCACGTGTTATGGACCACCTATCTAAATTTGACCTAAATCGGACGGTTAACGAACCGAGAAATGCAGTTTTACAAAAACTGCGCGAACTAGAAAAATTGGTGGCGCCTAGCGCCCAGAATCAGGCGACTGGCGTCCGGCGGGACTAAAATACCGCCCGGCGGTTACTGTTACGCGAAAAGTACGAAAAATAGCGTTTTTCGTGAATCAACACACCTCGCACCTCTGGTGTGGTGCCTGGCGGCCAATATGTTCCGCCAGGCGGTTCCTGCACCTGCGAACCTTGCCTCCTTCACAACAACTCTGATTTCATTCAATTTACGACTCAAAAGGTTGTACTCACATGTTTAGGTTCATGATCCATTCCTAAAACTTCCAATAAGTAAAATTCCATTAACTTTTTCCCTTTAATTTAGTGCGACTATGAAATCCCCAATTCATCAACCCACCAATTGATTCATGAAATTTTCAAGTTCATGCAATGTCCAATCAATTTAGTAACTACAATCCCATAATTCATCATGCCAAGTAAATATGTACAATAGAAATACAACCCAAACACCACGACATCGCTGACAAACCAACCAAAACAAAAAAAATAAGAAAACGCACATTGCGTCGCCTGGCGGGCCACCCTCAACCGTTAGGCGGTTCATAGGCGAACCCAAAAAATAGGCTGAAAACACATAAGCCGCCTGGCGGTTCATGCCCTACCGCCAAGCGGTTTCTGGGTTTCTAGAAAAATCCAGAAACGCGAATATAACGAGAGAAAGCAGGTTCCACGGTCTCAATATGGTTCAGATCATACATTCATATCATTGCGAAATAAAACAAGCAATACGAATTCCCCTAACCTGGATTCTTTTGCCTAAAACTTGAATGGCTCTAGATTTCCACTTGCTTTCAAAGGTCTCTCTTAGCCCTCTTGAAAAATGCCTTATTCTCCCTTCAATTTTTGTCTTTTAATTACTTCTTAATGAAAGTTAATTAGCCAAAATGAAAATGGGTTTTATTGCTTGTGATATGTCATTCAAGATCATTATGGGGTTGTTTTTCAGCCCCTTTGGATGCCTTAACGTGGCTGCTGGTTTTCTACCTCCTCTCTTCTTTACCAAAAGTCAATTTTAACATAAAGAACCCTAACCATGCGAATATTAAGTCAATGCTAACCATCATGCCAATTCATGTTTCATGCTAAACTAACATAACTCAATTACTATATTCTTACTTAACACGCACATTCATATTATTAAAACAATAATAATTAAATACACATAAGTAGCATACATAAGACTCGAACCCAAGTATAATTATTTTTCGTATATTTTTCATATCACAAATTCATATATTTTTTTACTTATTTAAACCTATTATTAATAGAAAAATTACACTATAAGTTTCATATTTTTTTACTAGAATGTGTATATACGTGCACAGTTAAACAAATTTTCATATGTAAAAGGATTTTAAAAAAAAAAATAATTGTTCATAAAAAGATATATAAAAGAATAATAAATAAAACAAAAACATGATCAGTTTCTAAAGATTGGGGTACTACTACATTCTTATAGACAAAATTAGCGATACATTGGTATTGACAGTAATAACGGTGAACATCTTGATAGTAGTAATGACAATGGTGCATTAGTTTAAGATAAAGAAGAAAGTAGGTTTCGTTTTTTTAGAGAGAAAAAAGAGAGTAGGTTTCGTGAGATGTGAGATGAAGAAAAAACAATTTGTAACCTAGTTAGAGAGAAGAAGATTAGCAGAGATAGCTTTTAACTTATCTATGCTTTTACCTTATTAATACTTTTGCCATAAATATGTCTCACATTTGTTTTTTGTTTCTTCATTTATTTTTTCTTTTTGTAATTTAAATTTGTCAAGTCAATTAGACATTACTATTATTTTTGTGTATCGTTTAACCTTAAATTTTTATATTCTTAGGAGTTAAATGAGACTTTAAGTAACATTTTTCTATAATTTTTATTCACGATAAAGGTTACAATTTCAAAGTTATGGATGAATATAATTCTTTACTGATTGAATCTGATAAGACCGTTGGCTTTTATTGATCCAGAAAAAAGTGAATTATTGGGTACATTTTTTACTAGAGCTTTCATGGTGATTAATTTCTTTTTATTTTAGATGTTTTTATTTTCTATTTATAAAAGTTATATGCTTAACATGTAATAAATCTCAATTAGATTTGAGTTTCTCACCATCATATACACCCTATCATATCATATCATATTATATATATATATATATATATATATATATATATATATATATATATATAATATTATATATTATATGTTGTGACTTATCTATTCTTTCATGAAATTTGTAAATGAGTGGTTCACTTCTTTCATCATCGGTTGTATTTGAAAGCTATTTTTTTTTTCTTAATGTCCTAATTCTTCTTTACATTTTTTCTACATGTGTTTAACCTTCATTGTTTGTGTGACGCAATATTTAGTATTTATACACTAAATACTAAATTATAGAAAAATAAAAGTTGCAACACATTATATTAGTTTTATAATATTTTTTATTTACTATTTTTCTAGTTGAGAAAATGTAACATTAAATTTATTGTGTTATCTTGAATTTTTATAATTTTAGAGTGGTGTTATTAAATACTGTTTTTGTAGAAAAGTAACATTTGGTTGAAATATATGTCAAGAAATATTTTTATATATTTTTTCAGTTGAGAAAATTTAACATTAAATTTATTAAGTGTTATCTTGAATTTTTATAATTTTATGGTGTTGTTAAATACTGTTTCCGGAGAAAAGTAACATTTGGATGAAATATATGCCAACAAATATTTTCATATAATAATTTATGTAATTTAAATTTGTCAAGTCAATCAGACATTACTATTATTTTTTTATATTGTTTAACCTTAAATTTTTATATTCTTAGGGCTTAAATGAGATTTTATAATTTTTACTCACCATAATAAAGGTTACAATTTCAAAAGTTATGGATGAATATAATTCTTTACTGATTGAATTGCACATAATATCGTTGACTTTTATTGATCTAGAAAGAGTGAATGATTGGGTACACTTTTCTCATTATCCTTCTTAATTAATTAAACATTTTATTTTATTTTAATAACTTATTAATAAAAGATTTACTTGTCATTTGAAAGAATTTATATAAGCGTATAATTTTATAATTCAATAATATTTTTATTAAAAATATATGTTTTAAATTACTACTCAATGAAGTATAATTTTTACAATTTTTCTCTTTAAAAGGTATTTATTCATATTTCTTCTTTATTCTTGTGTTAATTATTTTAATTAATTTTTTAAATATTTTAAATTTTTTTAATCAGAATCAATTCTATTATATGTTTTAAATATTGTTTTAAATATGTTTTCATTTATAAGAAATATGAATCCACCGTTCTTTCTAGTGCATTTTTTCAAAGTTAAGATTTGTTGAGAGCAAGACACGCAATAAATATCTTTCTTTATGTGTAAGAAGATACTATCATTAGTGAAAAATTATTTAACTAAGTACATTTTAAAAAAATTATAATTTGTTGAAATATTTTTTTTTATTTTTAAGGAAAGTAAATATAAATGTTAAACAAATGAATTTTAAAGAATCTAAGTATTTTGTTATAAATTTGAATTTAAAAAAAATTAGATATACTTAAATCTTTATATTTATTGACTTCTCTGTGCATTTTTGTTTTTATTTACGGAACATTATATATAAGATTCTCAGTTAAATCTACACTATGGACTTAATCTCATGATAAACTTAGTTGTCTCTTTTGTTAGTGATTTAATAATTGTGAAGCCAATTATGGTCTTTGTATTCAGTAACAGACCAACTAAAAAGTTCATAGTAAGATACTTGTTTAGGCAACAATAATATTTATTGAATAAGTATGATCATGTGTATAAAATGTAAAAATAAAAGATAGTTATTTGTAAGCAAATTATGGTGTTTGTATTCAGTAATGGACCAAATAAAAAATTTCATAGTAAAATACTTGTTTTGGGCAACAATAATATTTAATTGAATAAGTATGACCATGTGTACAAAATGTAAAAGAAATAATAATAATTATTTGTACGCGGGCAACAATAATACTGAATTGAATAAGCATCACCATGTGTACAAAATGTCACAAAAAATAGTTATTTGTACGGGGAAAGACACTTATCGTATGTACAAAATCTTCCAAAATAAAGATAAATAATTGTACAAAGATAACACTTACGTCTTTCACCAGGACCATGTGTACAAAATATCACCAAGAAAAACACAGTTATTTGTTCACACGTCTTTCACTAGTAGTGTGGTACACGACTATATATACAAAATATCACCAACAAAAACATAGTTATTTGTTTACAGAAAAACACTTACGTTTGTCACTACTAATGTAGTATTAAGGTAGTATTTAACAGGTACTTTCATGATGTCAGTGAACGTTGAGTTACGAACATTAGGAGCTTATTAAGAGTAACTATTTACTATTTTGGGAACATGGATTTGGGTTGTATGGATCGCATCTCAAACTTTAATTTTTTTTTTAATGTTTCTTATTCAAGATAACTGGTTCTGAATCTTTTATTTTTTTTTTCTTCGTTCAAAATATCGTATTTATAAGATTAAATTTCCTTATTTTTATAAAAATTTCCCGTGTAATTCACTCTATATTTTCATATATTTCTTTTATATATCATATATTTATAAATATATATATATATATATATATATATATTATATATATATTAAATTTAAAATATTGCACTTTAACATTACATAAGATTAGATTTTCTTATTTCTATAAAAACAATTATATGTAATCCACTCTTCTTTGTATCTATATATATATATATATTTGTTTAATGCAGGCATTTATCTTTTTATATATTTCTTCTATATATTCAATTTATTTGTTTATTTATCTTATTTATGTATTTAATCTATTTATATTTCTATCAATCTATTTACTACTATAAATAAATGTAAAAGAGACAAATTAATATAAATCTTCAATTAAAAATATGTCAGAATCTTCGATTTCTTTTCAATTTTCTTTCATTTAATTTAAACTTTCATATTCTTATATTTTAACGTGGGATCTTAATATCTTTTGGTCAAAATAGTTTTAAATTACTATATATTTTTAATGAAATTTAAAATATCTTTTTATATACTTTTTTATACATTTTTATATTTCTAAAAAGCTTATTTTTTCAAAATTATATATATATATATATATATATATATATATATATATATAAAAAAAATTTAAAAAATAAAATTATTTTGATATATTTAAATCTTCCAATAATCACCTATCATAAGAGGAGAATAAAAGTTAAATATTATAAGTTGTTTTTCCTCTATTGTTTTTAGGTTGTGTGAACCAATTGTTTTGGAAGCGTTAAAAAAATGAAACGTAAGTTTATTATCGTATTATGTTATTACTATTATATTTCAAATTTCATGTATTTTAAAAATAAATTTACTTATTATCATTTTCAAAATGATCTAATATATTATCAATCTATTTGTTTGTAATTGATAAATATTTAATTTCCTAAACTAAACTCAATCATCTCCATTATTTGAGAACTAATTTCAAATGTCACAAGGATGTCAACAAAATTCGTACTCGCACATATTCGCGGAGAAAATTCGTAACGGGTAGGAAATGAATATTAAAAATGGATACCTGCTACCTGCAGGTACGGGTATTTTTGATACCTGCATGTTAACGGGACGGGTACGGGTATCATAGTATCTGTACCTATGGATATCTATATACCCTCTCAACTTTAATTCACAAAAATACCAAATATAATATTGGAGAGAATACATGAACAATGGTGAATAATAAATATATTTACCAACAATATTCTCATTACAATGTGGTAGCTTGAATTTATCCAAGAGGAAAATATTTATATACTTACAAGGAAAGAAAACTTGTCTTTAAATTTATTTTGCATGACAATATGGAGACATATGTCTAGTTTCTAGCATAAACTATTATGGAAATTCCTCTTATCACGTTAAATAATTCTCTCATAACACTTTTAATGATTTAAACTTTTTTTTAACAAAACTCAGTTACCATTTGAAGAATCAATACGTATAGAATCTTATAGTTCAATAATTTTTTAATATGAAATATATGTTTTTAGATTGGATACTAAGTGAATTAGAATTTTTAAATTTCTCTTTTAGTTTATAATAACTCGTTGTTTTTATAAAAATTAATATGACTTGAATACTTTTGTATTACATTTTGACTTCAACATCTTAATGGATATAGAAGTTGAAAAATTGATATATAAAATTAACTAAGATAAAAAAATTTAATTGAGAAGGTTTTACCATTATTAAAAAAAAATGTTACTTGTAAAAAGACATAAAAATTAAGCAAATTTATTTATTTTTAATTAAAAACATTCTTAATACAAGAGAAAATTATATTTGTTTTAATTTTGCTAGTAGCTATAATATTGTGCAGTTTCGAAACAAAAATAGCCTTTGATTCTATTTTCTAATGTAATAAATTATCTGAGATTAAATTTTATTTATTTTCAATTGTTAGATGGAATTTAACTCTTCTTCTACAAGGAAGTATAGTTTTCATATCACAAATTCAAATATTTCATTCACATTCTCGTATTTAAATAAATGAAAGAAGTTAAAAATATAAAAAATAGATAGAAAAAAATAACCAAAAAGAACAATATCGTGTTTTATGATTTCAAATCTTTAGAATATCATATTTAAAATTTAACTTCAACTTTTCAAAATATTGGAAATCACAATTTTTATTCTATCCATTTGTATTTATTTCCATTACTTATTTAGATCTATTGTAAATAGAAAAATTACATTATAAGTTTCGTATTTTTTTTACTAGAATATGCATAAGTTTCGTATTTTTTTTACTAGAATATGCATATATGTGAACAGTTCAACAAATTCCAATATGTAAAAAGATTTTTTTTAAAAAAAGGTAGTTGTTTGTAAACTTTCTTTACGAACAATAAAATACTATAATATAAAAAATTAAAAGAATAAAAATAAAATAATATAAGAAAAGAAATCTTAATTTTAAAATTCAACACTAACATAAAATATATAAAAGAATAATAAATAGAAAAAAAAACATGTCACATGATCGGGTTTTAAAGGCTGTGGTATGCAAAGCAGGCATTGCATTCGTATTGACAATAATAACAGTGCATTGTCAGAGAATAAGAGAGAGAGTAGTAAGAGAGAGAAGAAGAACAACAGAGAGACAATGTTCTTCTTCAATGTAACTTATCTATACTAAATTCAACATTGGTGCATTGCCTTATTAATAATTCTGTCATAAATTCAGCATATCCAAGTATGTATTTAGAAAGAATTGTGTATTTGGTGTCAATTTGTCTATTGTTCTTGAAGTGTGTATGAGACAATACTACTCTCTTCTTGATAGGATATGCTAAAAGACTGAATCTCAAACCAAAATGTATATGATGACTATTTATGTTATTTCTTTATTTAAATTTGATTAATGGGGATATTAAGTTTATATCCTTACCAGCAGAAATCAGGAACCTCTCAACAAATTACAGAATAATCAAGTTCATCACACAAACCATCTTTTACTAAACAGTCCAACCAATCACGGATCATCCATCAAAAACTCAATATGTATTATTCATAAATTAATAATAATTTA
>Ga0214544_1009575_pt1 | contig 15056 bp, 7 predicted proteins | sample CNSS3metaG_FD_160074 | JGI IMG/M metagenome (GOLD analysis project Ga0214544, IMG submission 160074) | Root nodule microbial communities from cowpea collected in UCLA plant growth center, Los Angeles, California, USA - CNSS3 | ecosystem: Host-associated > Plants > Roots > Nodule | place: USA...
TGATATATTTGTGATATATATATATATATATATATATATATATATATATATATATATATATGTTTATTTTGTTAGCTCACCCTATCTGCTTGTGTTTGGCGATGATCGTGTACGCGGTAAATGGGAGCAAATGATGTTATAGGTGGATCTGGTGAGGCTTAGCAGCGGAGCGAGGAAAACTCATGGGAACAGTTTTATAGAGTTTTATCATTTATGGTTTTTGAATAAAGATGTAATCTATTATGAGAATGTTTTGGTATTTTATTGAAGTTTGAGAAGATTTGAACTTAGAGTTATATTTATTATGAAATAAATTCTTTGAAATTCTCACGTTTTTGGGAAATGGATTTATAATAAATGTGATTTTATTTTCTTATTTTATATTATATTTTAAACCCGTAATATCCGATCGGGATGTTACACAATCTGGGTTATTGTAGACAGATTGACGAAGTATGCTCACTTCTTGCCAATTAATCAGAAGATGTCCTTGGATAAGCTAACAAAGTTATATGTCAGGGAGATTGTCAGACTTCATGGTGTGCCAGCAAGTATTGTGTCAGATAAGGATCCGAGGTTCACCTCAAGATTTTGGCAGTCATTGCAGAATGCCTTGGGCACTCAGTTGAGAATGAGCTCGGTATATCATCCTTAGACTGATGGTCAGTCTGAGAGATTTGAGAGAACCATATAGTCTCTGGAGGACTTACTGAGAACATGTGTCCTGGATCACCTCGGGACGTGGAGTGATATGCTGCCGCTAGTGGACTTCACTTATAATAACAGCTACCGTTCCAGTATTGGGATGGCACCGTACGAGGCATTGTATGGCAGGAGATGTCAGACACCCTTGTGTTGGCAGCAAGATGGAGAGTCTGTGGTGTTCAGGCCAGAGTTCTTACAACAAACTACTGAGAAAGTAAGGGTGATACATGATTGAATGCGTGCAACTCAAAGTTGGCAGAAATCCTATGCAGATAAGAGAAGGAGGACACTTGAGTTTGAGGCGGGTGATCATGTATTCTTCAGGGTTACACCGATAGCAAGTAGTGGGAGAGCTCTCAAGTTGAGGAAGCTGACTCCTAGATTCATCGGGACATACTAGATTACAAGGAGGATCAGACCAGCAGCGTACGAGATTGCCTTGCCACCTCACTTGGCAAATCTACACAACGTGTTCCATGCATCACAATTGAGGAAGTATGTGGCAGACCCTACTCATGTGTTGGAGCAGGATGATGTCCAGGTGCGGGAGGATTTGACTATGGGAGTTAGACCGGTGAGAATTCTAGATTCTCAAGTCAAACAACTCAGAGGGAAGGAGATTCGGACTGTAAAGGTTCTCTAGGACGAGGCAACCCAGGAGATGACTTAGGAGATGGAGGATCTTATGAGGAAGTCTTATCATCACCTATTTGTTGGTAAGTCCTATTTTCGAGGACGAAAACTTTTCAAGGTGGGGGGAATGTAAGACCCGTGAAAATTAATTAATTAATTAATTAATGCGGGTAGTAGAAGCCTTTATGGCATTAAATATTGATTGGTGTGATGTGGAAAAGTACTAGCTCAAGTGGTTGAGAGTACTTTGATTGTGTGAGAGGACTTCGGTTCGAGTCCTATGTATGTCATTTTTGTGTTGTTTGATTATTATTAATTTTAATAATAAGCATGATCGTGTTGAGTGATAACATGATTATAGAATTAGGTGAATTATCATAAAACATGTATTGCTTGAGTGGTTGTGCCTTCATTTGATGATGAGAATGGTATTGGTTCAAACCTTAGTGAACCCAAATTTGACTCTTTTTTTGCTAATAATTGGTGTGGCTTGAATATGAAAGGGTGGAGGAAACCCTAGTAGAAGGGGCAGCCAAAGGGCTGAAAAACCATCAAGTAATGGCCCATGAATGGAAATAAAACCAGTATTCATTTCTTTTTTTTGCATTAAACCACATTAAGGCACCTTTAAAAGGTAATTTCTGAGAAAGAATAGGGGTTTTGGCGGCTGTTTTTTGAAAGGCTTTAGAAGGAGTGCTAAAATTGAGAGTGACTAGTGAGCTTTGGGGCATTTGAGAGCTGTTTGGGAGAGAAGCAAGGAGAGGGCATTGGTGTTCCAGGGAAGACTCCCAAATTCAAGTTTTAAGCAAGCAAATTTCAGGTTAGGGGAGCTGAACTCGAAATCCTGGGTTAATGGTATTGTTTTGCATAAGTGTGTTGCGTGTGTATCCAAATTTTCGTGCCTAAACTGATGGTAGTTGTACAGGAATGTTCTGATGGCATTTGATCAAACTTTTATGCAATTGTACGGAAATAATGAGGGTTTGGGTACTGTATTTGTGACTTATGCTTTAAACTTGGATTTTGGGGATTATTTTGGGTCTAAATTATGTGTACATGTTTCGTGCATTATTCTTGATTGCTTGGCATGAATTGGATTGTGGTTTGGTATGTGGTGCTAGTGTTTGTGTGCATGAAACAGTGCCAGAGTCTGCAATTCTCGCCCAAGCGAGCCAGACTCGCCTAGGCGAGATTAGTAGGGACTCGAATAATGTTGTTGCTCGAGCATTTCGCTCAGGCGAAGAAATCTGGTTTTAAGCGATAGACCATCTTGCTTAGGCGAGTGAATCTCGCTCAGGCAAGAATTCGTGAGTGTCAGATGTTGTGCTAGGGGCCTCTCTCTCTCATCCAGGCGCGAGGTTCAATTGTTGGGCGATGGAGTATCTTGCTCAAGCGAGAGTATCTCGCTCAAGCGAGAGTCCCTCGCTTAAGCGAGAAATCGAGGGAGGTCTTGGTATTAAGTTTATCTCGTCGCCTAGACGAGAGATTTTGGTCTCTAGGCGAAAGGTGGTCTCGCCCAAGCGAGCAAGGCTCGCCCAAGCGAGAGTGCGAGGTTTGTTTTTGCGTGGTGCTTGCTTAGGCGAGGTAACCTAGCCTAAGCGAGATGAACTAGAGTACTTAGGCGAGAGCTGAAAGTTTAAGCAAAGGATGGATGGATGGTTTGTTTAAAGGCAATCAATTTTGTTGTATTGGATTGATTGGTGTTTGAATGGTGATGCATGGTCTATAAGACTTCTAAAGATGGTGGGCTTGTTGGTGTTCCTTGGGTTGTGGCCCGAAACGTATCCTTGACTTGTGGCTTAAGATAAGGATTAAGCACGTGGCATTCTATGGGTTGTGGCCTGGAATGACTTCCCTGAGTTCTGGCTCGGGATAGCGAATGAACACGAGGAACTCTTGAGTTGTGGCTCGGGTTGGCAAATGTTGTCGGTGTGAGTGTGCTGGTTATGGCCAGTACGGATGGTTCCAGATAGATTGCCCTCCTCGGTAATTAGCTGACGAGTTTGGTAGTCTTAGGACGTTATGGACTATGTTTGTATTTGGGAACTCCACCTAGCGTTACGGTGTGTGATCCATAGCATGGTTTCCCGCACGTGCTCTATCGTTTGTGGTCAATAGGTGTGGCAGTAAGACGCCTTGAGATACTCATTAGAAGATGTAGAACACTGCTAGCATGGTTGTGGCCATGTGGAAAGAAGGGAACGAGTTTCCTTGATGTGTATTGATATTACATGGTTGTGACCATGTGGAAGAAAGGGAACGAGTTTCCTTTATGTGCATTGATATTACATGGTTGTGGCCATGTGGAAGGAAGGGAACGAGTTTCCTTATGTGCATTGAAATTACATGGTTATGGCCATGTGAAAGAGAATGAGGAGGTTCTTTGGTGGTGAAGTGATATCATACATGGTTGTGGCCATGTGGGATAGTAGAAGGGATTTTTCTTTTGATGTGTTTTGTTATATTGTAAATGATTGATAGATGTATGTGTTGATTATATTAGCTCACCCTATCTGCTTGTGTTTGGTGATGATCGTGTACGCGGTACACGTGAGCAGATGATATGGATGCAGGTGGTGCTAGTGAGGCTTAGACTCAGAGCGCGGGCTAGCTTGGGAGTTTTGTGTTTATATATTTTATGTTTCTTGAAATAAATTGAAATCCTTTATTATTCAAACTTTGGAGGTTTTACCATGGATTATAATTATGATTTTGAATTACACTGGTTATATCAAAAGATTTAAATTTCCCGTGTTTTTGGGAATTGATGAATAAATAAATGAAGCTGACATAATATTTAGTTTCTTATATATTTAATATCCGTAATATCTTGATGGGATGTTACACTGCAGGTGTTGTTAACTTAGGCTGGAGGACTTCAAAGGCCCACACGTGGAGAGATTTAATGATCCAGATGTATGCTCATGGAAGAGGGTTGGAAATGGGTTGCATTAAAAATAACCCAATTTAGACACATTTATTTAATAAAAGAAATAAAGAAAATAAAAGAATTAAAAGAAATGGGTCTAGCCAATGGCCCAAGCTATGAGCCTTAATGGGTTACATCAAATTTACTGAATTTTGAACTTGTATTAATTATTGGAACTTTATGGTTTTATTTAGATGTGTTTGGTTTTAATTTTCCCACGTTTTGGGAAAGACAATATAGTAAATGCAATGTCCTTTTTCTTTGATATTATTTTATTTTCAATTAGTAATATCCAGCTAGGATGTTACACAATTCACAACAACAACTCACTCCATTCAATTCAATTTCATATGTAATGCACAAGCCAAGGATAGAATTTGAATCACACCAAAAATCATGATTCAGTGCAGATGTTTAAGCTTAATGCAAGGGAATATGAATGCAGAAGTGACATCACAAAAATAGTATGACGAGGAACAAATGGAACTCTGAATTGCTACTAAAACTAGATAAAAACACATAAAAGATCATTTTGCAGCAACACTCTAGTCTAATGATAACATGGTCATTCACAACTTGTAAATATTAATGCAGAACATAGAAGGCATGAGACTATGATAATGATTATGGGCCTAATTAGGGATGGCAACGGGTCGGGCACAGATAGTGCCTACCCGCAACCTGACCTGCCAAAAAAACTCCACCCGCTACCCGCCCGTTTACCCGTCGGGTATCCGCTTAAAAAATACCCGTGGATATTATTAAAGCCCGCGGGTACCCGTAGATACCCGATACGCGCAAATATTTAAAAATATATATTTTATAAATTTTTTAATACAAAATTATAAAAATAAAATATAAATTAAATTAAATTTGACATAATAAAATATACTGTTAATGTTAATTTTAATTAAATTTAAATTAATATAATATAAATTAAATTTTAATTTTAATTTTTTGCAGGTATCGGGTACCTGCGGGTACGAATAGTATGATACCCACACCTGACCTGTTTATAAGCGGGTATTAAAATACCCGCTACCTGTGGGCAATAAACACCCACAAGTACTAACTATCCGTCGCGGATTTTATCCGCGGAGATCCGCGGGCACATGTATTTTTGCCATACCTAGGCCTATTGCATTGCACACGTGAAATGAGCACGTAAACATAACCAAAACCTGTTTCAACATAATACTACTACACTAGGTAAAGATATGCATGAGAATTTACACTGCCTACTACATGACAATTTCCAATAGTTATGCAATGCAATTTTTGCCCAGAACTACAAATCACATGAATTGAGGCCAAGCTGCCAATATTACTATTAACTCTGAACAAAAATTGAGATTCACATTGCCTCTACAAACCAAAACTCAATTATTTCATATGCAATGCAAACCTAATCACAACAGGAGAATATGGATGTTTAGATGCTCTGTCATGATCTAAAAGAAATGAAACTAAAATAAGTAATTGTACCAAGTGCAAGAATGTAAAAGTTCAATAAAATTATTGCTGGAAATTAAAAATTTAAACAAAAAGCTTAACTTAGGACAAACTCACAATATAGAAGCAAACAATATGCTTGACGTAATTTAACATAGTAAAATAAAGATAAAACTAAAATCAATTGTATTGAGTGTATAAGAATCCTTCTAGACGCAAGAAGACATCTCGATAATGTGTTCCCTCTTTAGGGTCACTTGGTTTCTAGGAGGAAACATTGAACTGTGCAGAATTATGAATTCATGATCACTAAACTGACTCAAGAACATGGAACTAAGTTGAAAACTGGAATGCAATAAATGAATTTAAATAGATTCAGAATTTAAAGCTGAAAAGCATAAATCGAGTGAGCCATAAACAAGCAAATTTCACAAGTTGGAAATCAGAACTGGAATGGAACCATTGTATTTCATTGCAAAATCGATAGTGTTACACGAGATCAAGAAAAATGCTAAGATTAAAATGGTGCAAGAAGATCACTTAGCAATCCCGACCACTTTGTACTCGTGAAAGACCAAGTAGAGTTACTCACACACTAGGGGAAACCCAATCTCTCTTGTAGGAATACTCAAGCAGGAACCCTAGCCTCCGACTATTTCTCTCTATCGCTAAATCCAAGGCTCCCTTTAAAGTAACTTAATTTTCTCTTAAAAAACCCCCTAAAAAAACTCAAAAATTGCGAAAAAAAAAACCAAACCTGATTCCTCTTGCCCTGAATCCATAATTGCCATTTTTGAACCCTTTTTTATGCCCTTTATCAACTTGACTTTTTCCTTGTTCGTTCATCATGAATCAGCCACGCTCTAGCTACGCATCAGTCTTCTCATGCATTAGGTTTTGGTTCGTGATGTAGCATCATGGGCATTCTTCGCTACATCAAGTTCTACCCTGTGATGGAGTGATTTCGTGCCTCCCTTTGATCTGCAAGAATCTACCCTCCTTTAATGAAACACACGTTTTGATGAGGGGAAGGTTGGTCCAAGCAGTTATATTGTGATAGATCATTCGAATATGTCTCAATTGTATCCCCTCTTTTCTCATTCTATTGTGTTGTGCATTTTTACAACAAAAATGACTTTAGGAAACAATGAAAAATTGTGGCCTAAAGCTAAAAAATTGTTGCTTAAACTTTAAGCAACGAATTGACAACGAATTTACAGTCATTGCGTAGGTGGTCGTGGTCTATACTATAGGCTAAAATAAATTTCCGTTTAGGCCACAAAATTGTATAACCATTATCTATTTTGCAACAGTGAAAAAAACATTGCCTAAGATTTGATAACAGGCAACACTTTTATGGTCTCCCTAACACAACAATTATTTTTGTGTTGCTTATTCTTGTAAACAAGGATTATAAATAGGCCACACTTTTTCAAATGTGAAAATATTGAAATGCAATCTTTAAAATTAATTTTACAATGTTATTTTTAATTTTGTTTATATATTTAGGCGATCATATTTTAAATGATAATTTTGTTTTAAAGATATTAGTTAGAAAATATTCTATTAAAATAGTATAAATAAAATTAAAACTATTAATCAATATGTCAACTAAAAGGTACACTTTTTTTTTCTTTTTAATCCTAATACAGATGCATCTTTCAATTCCACATCACGCAAGTGGACAATGCAGCTCTACGTGCATGGCCTCACTATCTTCAACAATCCTCTTAACATCAATTGAAGCACCAAGCAAGCCACGTCTTGTGATTGACATTTAATTGTTGTATTCAAAGATTTTCACTTTAGTTGAGCAAGATATAAAGAAGGCAGTGGTTGGCTAGTTCTAATTCCACTTTAGTTATTTCTTGGTGAGGAGAGGAATATATGTTTTTTGAAAGGATAAACTATCACATCTAGAGGGAGTAGTCACAAATAAAGAAATTAGCAATAGAAAGAAATTGATCAACATGTAAATTTTAAATTTTCAAACATTAATTATAAATATAAATCAATGGATATGTAGAATAAAAAATATACATGACTCATAAATATGTTATAATTAATAAACTTATTAGCATTCATGGTACGTGTACAATAATTTATCAGTGGAAGAAGTATAAACAAAAAACTTGATATTTGTTAAATCAACATAGAATTTAAGCAGATGTTAATAGACAAGAAACCCACCACACAATTATAAAAGGTTCTTTACCAATGAGTAATCATCACAAAAAAAGGGATAACATGATACTCACCTACTAAGTGCTTCTTATTCCCTTGTAGAAAATCATTGTTAGCAACATTCACTAATGAAATGTTTAGGTCCTTCCTAATCTGTATAACTTGGTTGCAATTCTCAACTTTTAAGAACGACATCTTAATAGGAGCCTCTATGTCTAGTTTCCAATGGACAAATTGTGGTGAAACCTTGTCAAGAAATTCTAATAGAACCCATATGCATAAAAGGAAATATGGACAATTGCAATCAATAAAGGTTAAAGAAAATATTAAAAGATAACATAAGTTGGAAACATAAGTGATAAGAGAATAGAAGAGTGGCTAAACTTTAGAGAGTGGTTACCACCTCATGTTTATATGAAAAGTAAAAGAGAGTAATTAGGTAAGGTTTATCCATGTAAAATGTTATTATTCAAATCCTGACCATAATAAAATATGTATCTTTGTAGAGGCACAAATTCAAGTCTGGTGTCATGCAAATTCAATTGTTGGCTCAAGTTTAAAGCATGCTAAAACAAATTAAAATATGCCATTGACATTATATTGGAAGTCAAACTTTGTAGAAAGTAACAAAAATCACTACTAGAATTTTCAAAATTTCATTCAAATTTTCTACTTTCATGTCAATATTGGGCTTAACTCTTTCTTCACCAATATTAAAACAAAAATTTATATCTGAATGGTATTGAAACCAAATATGCTTCCCTAGATTACTGAACCATAACAATTATCAAGGCTATATTCTAACAATTAGAGATTCAATAGTTTTTTAGCTTCATGTGGTGTTCTACTCTTATTCTCAGGGTTACCTCATTCTTAATCAATTCATTTCTTACCAAAACAGGAAATTAGTGTTATAGGAGTACAAACTTGTATAAATGATCCTAGACTATGTCCTTGTGAAAAGCATAAATAAAAATTACTAAAAGAAAAATCACTCTCACATGATAAAGGCCATGCAACTAGAGGGGAAAACTCTATATCTAATCAATTGGGGAAAAGGAGGAGTGTATCCACATTACACCTAATGATTAGCCTAAGCAATATAAATATATATATATATATATATATATATGTGTGTGTGTGTGTGTGTGTCAATGGAACTCTTACCATAAAATGCGTCTAAAAGTTTATCAATGAGACATGGTTTCCAACCCCTTGAGGGTTTTTTGGGAACCATTATATACAATCATCAACATTTTTCTCTATTAAATTTCCAAACTCATGGTCAATTATTCTAACCTTATTTTCATTGGCAACAACTTCCAAAGTTGGGTTAGTTCCACAATAATATAGCGTCCCTATAATCAATCAATTAGTCTAGAATATTAATAAAGACAAATTTAACTCAACAATTTTATATCATAAAACTGCAAAAGCACACTTATTGAAGCATGATAGCTAGGCTTTGTAGACTAAAAAAAGAAAGCTTGAAGCCTCTCAATCATAGAAATAATTTGTGAATCCTTAATATTTCATAGCAAAATCAGTTATTCAATATATTTACTTCTGTAAAAGTAAAAATAAAGCTCACTAAGAATCAGATTAACCAATTAATCGCACATCGAAAGTGGCACACAACATTCTATAAATTTTAATTATTTAAAAACTTACTATCCTAGGAATTCCTTTCTCTGTATCCAATACGTAATGAATACCAAAATCATTAGATGAGATTAGAGTGCTTCAAACATCAAATCCCCTTCTTATAGAGCCAAAGCACTTCGAACATTGATATACATAACTAAATTTTCTGAAAAGGGATTCTAAATTATCAAATAAAGGATAATGTGTATACTAGTAAACTAAAAAAAATTGAATATAAGTTTAAAGTAAAATAATATAAATATCGAACTTACATAGATAAAGCAAAGCAATTTACCTCTTCCTTTCCTTAGCAGTACCACAACTCTCACTACAAAAAAAATATTATTTAATGGAGGTTAATTTGTGGAGGTTATAAAAACCCTCCACAAATTAACATTATTTAAAATAATTATGTTGGATTGTCCAAATACTGAAATTAGTGGAGGTTTTAACAGTTTCTCAAAAAGGTTTGTAACCTCCATAAATTATTTTACACTTTTGATTCCCCTCCATTTTTTCAGCCTTTTCCTCCAATGTTTTACACTCACTTTGCTCACTAAACGTTTCCCTCAAATTTCCAAACCCGAGATTCTTATTTTCACTTTCGTTCTGAAAACTCTTTCATCAAATTGGATTCATCGTACCGATGTTCATCTCTGTCATCTTCGTGCTTGCTCTTCAGCCGGTGCTCATCGATCAATGCTCCTTGGTAGATGTTCAATCAGTCTCGCATTTCATTTGCATATCGTAAGTCAAACAAAAAATTTGATTTAGGGTTTTCATCCTTTGATTTAGGGTGCGTTTTTTATTTAGGATTTTCATCCACCGGTAGGTTTCATCATGTGAGTAATCCTCACGAGGCACTCCTCCTCTCTGTCAACCCACTCTGGTCTCTCCCTGATTCTTTGCAATCAATGTTATTTGCTTAATTTCTGCCATGTCTTTCTGTGCTATCTGATGTTGTTCATACTTTTTATTGATTTGTTTTGCATTGCAGGTTGGACAATTGAGAGAGGTATCAAACAAGGTTCACAATGCAGAGTTAAAATTGTTTTTGGAAGTGGAGCTTGGGCTGGTAATATTTGTATTTATGGAAGTTGTATTCCACTTTGATTGCATGAACATGAATATTCAAATTCTGTCATTCTGACAAACTGCATCAATATTTAGGATTTATGTCCTATTGCACCACCTGACAAGACAAAGGATGATATATTACTTTTCTTCAAGTTATATGATCCTAAGATAGAAGTTGAAGTTTTTTCTGTAATTCAAAACAATAGTTCTGATTCTAAATTCAAAGACATGATAATTGCTGCTTAACTGCATCACATTTGAGAAAAATGTCTGATTTCCCAGAAGCATTTTTTTTAACTCCTTTTGTTGCTGGATTTTTCTTCTGGAGTCATCATGTTCGTTTTCACTGACATTGGGCTTCAGAAGTCGAAGTGTGATATCATGATGACTTCTGAATTTAATTTAATTTAATTTTCAATAATTGCTTTTGAAATTTCTTGCATGTTTTGAAAACATGCAAGAAATTTCAAAATTGTTTTCTTTTCGGGTCAGCTAAGCTAACGAATGATAATAAGACAATGCTTAAGTAGTATTTAATACTTTTAATATAGTGTTTGTGCTTTTAATTTAATAAATGCTTAAGTATTTAATACTTCTTGCCTTAAAAACAACTTATACGTTGAATAGAGATAGAGAGGGGATAAAAAGGCAAAAGTTGTCAGTTGGAATGTGGACCTTTCAACAAATTTTAATTCAACATAATTTAATGGGTTGTGTTTTAGTCATTAGGATAAAAATAAATATTTTATTTTCCTTATATTGTTTGCACTCAAACACAATTTAGACATGCTTTTACTTTTACCTTGACAATATGTAATTTTTAATTTACCTAGGAGAAAGAAGCATATAAAAATGGAGAAACACTACCTTCGGAAGATTCCTCTGTGCAAAGTACCTATGCTCCTGTAGATGGAGAACAACTAAATGAATTTAGTGATGCAAATAAGGATCAAAATGATGTGCAGGTAATGTTTGGCTTGGTGAATTTCCATTATAAGTTTGATTAGATACAAATATGTTGGCAAAGGTTGTTCAGTATACACACACATGCACTCTCTTCTCATTGTTTATTATCTTATTGTTGAAGACTTCTATAAAACCTATTACTCACGGACATAATGTACTCAAGAATTTATCTTATGCAATTGATTTCATTTCTTATTTACTTATACCGTGTAAAGATTTTTTTTAGGCTGCAATAAAATGTTTTTAATAAGTCTGCGTCACCACCATTTGTCAGAACTAAATCCTTAAAATGATACCTAGTTTTGCCACTCTGATTCCATCAATTTTGTATGCTGCTATAATCTCCTTAATAAATATTATAACTATTCTTTCATGGATTCAATATCAGTTTGAGTACTCAAAAAGAGAAAAGATGAAAATAAAATTGTCATTTGAAGTTAGGAACATTATGTGATACTTTTATTATCTCTCATTTTGTGGCCTTATGGTTAGAACAGAGTTTGGATAGCGATGAAGTTGCTAGTGGATCACCTTTGCCATGTGTGAAGGTGATTACTCTGTATCAAGTATTTCCTCCTTTAGAAGAGCCATTATCTTTTCTTTTTTGTTTTTAATTTTTCCATGTTTCTGTTATTTATGTGTTTTTACAGCCTCAGAAATTGGATGAAGCAATAAAAATTCCTATGGAAACAATCGAAATTTTAAGGAACCAAGTTTTTGGCTTCGATACCTTTTTTGTAACAAGCCAAGATCCTTATGAGGTGTGAGCCTATCTTTCCTATAATGTATTTTTCCTAACATGAAGAGGTCTTGTATGAAGATTTGGGTCCTTCTTTTCTGCCAGGGTGGAGTGTTGTTCAAAGGGAACTTGCGAGGGCAAGCTGCTAAAAGTTATGATAAAATTTCTAAGAGATTGAAAGTGTGTAGTATTTTCTGTTTCTCTGCTTAAGTGATTTTGTGAGCGATTCTAATCTAAATCAGTGTCTGAACTTTATTTATGCATGGTTATTATTGTAGGATAATTTTGGAGACGAGTACAAGGTTTTCTTTTAGTAAATCCAGAGGATGACAAGCCAGTGGCTGTTGTAGTTCCAAGAACAACCTTACAACTAGAGACAACTGGTACTTGTTTTAGCTTTTGCAACATTGTGGATCAAAAATTATTTTTTGTAAAGCTCATCATTTGTAATTCTGGTGTTACTTATAATGGCAGCCGTACTTGAGTGGTTTGCTGTTGGAGCTTTTGGACTGGTTACGGTTTTTACCTTACTTATTCGCAATGTTCCTGCTTTGCAATCCGATTTATTGTGAGCTGTTTTCTTATGCCTTAAATTGTTACACTGATATGTCTTAGGCAAGAGTGTTCTGTCACACAAAACTGTTTCATGTGTTTTATTTACTATACTGATACAGTCGTGTATACTCCTTCGCTTGAGTAATAAGTTCAAAAGTATTACAATTACATTGTTTAGGTAAATACATGTCTGTCTTCCAGGCTGTATATTCTTAAATAGGATGGTCTCATAAAATAATTTAATTAGTGATGAATTGTTGTCTTTTTCATAGGAATAAATCTTTATTTCTTGTTGTCATTTTCCTGGTTGACTGATTGTTTCGTATTATAGATGCTTCAATTTCGTATGCACCTATAACTACAAAGTGAAATTTAGGTGTCATTTGGTTCAATAATTACTTCAACTAGTGATGAATTCTGGTCCAGCTTTCATAGGAATAACCAAAAAGATTCATTTGATAACAAAGTAAAGAAATGAGTCGGTAATTAAGTAAACAATGAGTCTGTGAAGAGCTTGCGTGTAGAAGTTTGAGAGTAGCATAGCAGTACTCACATTTCTTATATCTATATGTTTAAAGGAATATCAATTTTTTGAATTTTAATTTTCCTTTTAGACTGTTTGATTAATTCTATTTTTTGCATACATAGCTATGCTGATATCAGCTCTGCTTCCTAGGAAAGTCTATAGTTAGTTTTTGTTGATTTCTAAAGGCCATAATTGATTAATGTTTAAATAGGTGACCCCGTTTGCAATGCTTTCTCGCTCCGTAGCTGGAATCAGAGGATCAACCTTGGTAAGGGAAAAATGCCAATCATATTAATATCTACTTTTAAAGACCGTATGAAAGCTGTGTTGTGCTTTGTCTCCTGGAGTTTTTGCTCCTCATTTTAATGTTATAATGGGATTTGCTTTGTGACCGTATCTTTTCATGCATCGTACAATTTTTTTCACAGAACAGTATTGCATGTACGAATGCTTGTCAATCTTCTCTTACTCTTGTCATATGAAAAAAGTAAAATTCCTGAATATGAATTGACCGTCTCATCTCAAATGTTTGTTAATTTGTAAAGGGTTATTTCATCTCAATAGTGGTTGATTTTATTTTTCAAATGTTCTGCTAGCTTTGTATGGTTCTCTTCTTTATATGGTCTGTTCTAGGAAAATATTTTATTCTCCCACTTGTAAAATATCTTCTTATCAGTAGCAACAAGTGAGAAAGTAATTAACTGTCGTTTGTGGGTAGAAAAAGGGTTTGTTTAAAGGCTATAGAGAGTCCTTTTGGTCAAATTGATTAAATTGGGGAGGGGAGAGGCAGGATGGCAGAAAATAACAGAGTATAAATGACCAACACATTTAGTAAAATGAAAGCCTACTGGTTTATTAAAAGTGATAAAACTTCCATGCCTTGTTAGATTTTAGCAGGAGTTTGATGGTACCAATTGTTTTCATTTCAGTCTTCATTGTTACAGTGTGGTTGTTTTACTTGAATAATTACTATTTTCAGGAAACTCAAATCATCATGTAGATTTTAAAGCATTTTTTCATATGGTCATCTGTATTTATTTCTAGTTACTTGGGTTTCATTTACTTAGTTTTCGTATGCAAGTGCTCTTGGCTTCTAAATGATGCTCCATTAGGATTTAAGGTAAATCTAGCATTAATTTGTTGCTGAAAGTAGTACACCCTGAGTTTCAGCATGTAATCTGTGTCTGAAACTGAAATCTGGTCTTTGGTTTGAACATAGCAGTACCCTCATTGGTCTCAGGTTGGAGACAAGACAGTTCCTTCGCTCTTCCAACATAACATTCTTAAGGGCGGGGACCGGTCCTAAGGAATAATATTGTTGACAACACACGACACAACACTGTTTTTTTTTATCCCTTGATTAATATTATAGTTCAAGAGTAGTAGGGTTCATGCAGATGCAAGTTGCATACAGATTACAACACTCATTATATATAGTTTATTCTGCAGAACGACTACCATCTGTGTCTTTATTCTTGTCTTTATTCTGCAGAAGGGTTAGGAATATGTGAAGACGTGACTCCTTTTTTCCTTGATATTTTCATGTTATTTATGTGTGGGTGCATTTCAGCTGTTATTGACCTTTGATTCTTTGATCTTCTTAATGTAATAACAAACCTTCGTGATTGGAAAATTTTCTATGTACT
>Ga0214544_1009579_pt1 | contig 15054 bp, 7 predicted proteins | sample CNSS3metaG_FD_160074 | JGI IMG/M metagenome (GOLD analysis project Ga0214544, IMG submission 160074) | Root nodule microbial communities from cowpea collected in UCLA plant growth center, Los Angeles, California, USA - CNSS3 | ecosystem: Host-associated > Plants > Roots > Nodule | place: USA...
TTTCTTTAGTTAAATCATTCAATTTTTTGTTTATAACTTTTGTTAACTTTTATATTTTAAAATTTTGAATTTTAATTTTCCTAATTCTTTTATTCAAGTTTTAGTTAATTTAAATAAAATAAAAAAGATTTATTTTGTCAAAAAAAAAAACACATTACATGATTATTTTGTTTTTACACAAAATATTGAAAAAACCACCCAAAAACACCCTCACCGAAAGAATATATGCTAAAAAAAATCATAAAATCCTAAAAAAAATAATTTGTCGTTTATAAATATAAAAAGAGATATCATTTATTGAATATGTAGAAAAGATAATTTATCTAAAACTTAAAAAAAAATACGAATTTGGATTTTTTAATATAAAAAAATGTATTTATTTTAATGTAAGTGCAATTTTACGTTTTGCACTTTGAATTGACGTAAGGAGTTGGTAATAGAGCTGTAACTTGAGCATGCAGGCACAATAGCACTAACTATGGGTGGGAGAAGACCAGAACATGGAAACAATATTTGAGTCTGCTTCGTACTTAAGTTTTTTTAGAGAAACGTGACTTGTGGTTATATAAGGTATACGTAAATAATAATATTATATTATGGTACATTGCTCCTGCACCTGTAAAGGCAAATCATTACCTTAGATCTAACTCCTGTGTTTGACCAAGTCATTTTTATATATAGTACTATATTTTAAAATAAAAATAATTGTATTTTTCTAAAATTAATAGGACATCATAATCTTAAGAAAATTATGACATGTTATATACGCATTAGTAATTAACCTCTTGCATGATGAAACATATTTTGATTTATAAAACGAATATTAAATTTCAAATTAACATTAGTGATTTTGGAACTTTTTAAATCGTCTTATATAACTTAGATCTCACGCAAATGAGATATATAAAAATACGGTAACATTAATTTAAGTGAGTTTTTATGTCTCGATTAATAATACAACCGAGATAGAATAGCTTTTATGTCTCAATTACAATCACAACCGAGGCAAATATTTTTCAAAATTATTACACTCCCCACTGATTTGAAATTTTGAAATTGACCACATATTTTAATGTCTCAAGTTCCATTTAACGATGCATAAAAAGCTTTTTGGCATTTTGTTTTTGTTGCCTTTCACCCAAAACTATTAAGTTGCAATATTTTTCCAAAATGACATTATTTTTTTATTATTTCACGAGGGAATATGCGTGTGTCCTATAATAACCGAGGTAGAATATCTTTTTATGTATCGGGCTTCCTAACGACCAAGGTAATATTGTTCCTAGAGTTAAAAAATCATAATTTTACAAGCGAATATGTCTCGGTTCAACTTTTAACTGAGGCAGACAATGTTTAATGCCTCAGTTTTGAATTAACTGAGACAATAAAGTTTTTTAGGGTTAAAAAAGTTAAATCAGATCACTGTTAAGCGTCTTCTTCGGCCCGTTCATTTTGAAGAACCAGCGTATGGTTCTTTGTTATAGCCTGCTAGCCACTTGTTTCAGCCCTCCACCACCTATGCTCCATCGAACAGGCTGTTTGCGGTGTCGTCGTTCAATCACGCCCCTTTTTGTATGGTTCATTTTTATGTTTTGGTTTGTTTTTGTTTCGCCTCCCTTTTTTTGCGTTTTTTTTTTTTTTTTTTTGTTTTTTTGTTTTTTTTTTTTTTTTTTATTTGTTTTTTTTTTTTTTTCTCCTCTTTTTTTTTGTTTTTTTTTTTTTTTTGTATGTTCTTGAGTTTTCAATCTTGAATTTGAGATTATAATGATTTATGATAGAAATTTTTGTATTTTTATAGAAATTGACTTTGTAAATTTGTTATAACTTGTAAAAAATGTAATTGTTGATGATGGAAAATTTTCTTTTAAAGATGGATTGATGATGATGAACTATGCAATATACTTTGCTTGCTTTTTGAAATTATGCAAAATTATGGTATATGCAAAATTATCAATTTTGCTTGCTTTTACAAATTTCATAAGTTAGTTTGGATCCTAGGATAGAGTACACATCGATTTTGTCAGAGTTTACTTTAAACTTTTTGTTTAGATGATTACATTCCTTATACCTCTGTGTTTAGGTATTGTTGCCTTTGGTTGTGGGATTGTGGGTACACTTGTATTCTCCTCCATCACTGCTCATGTTTCAAGCTTCCAGGTTCTTAATTTTACTTTGAGTTTATAATATTTTAGTATAATCTTTATTTTTTGTATGTTAGATAAATTGATTTAATATATGTAAAAATAAATGTATGTTGTTGTATGTTTATTTAAGTATATACGCTATAAATTGATTTATTTTGTTCGATTTAAGACTGTTGTTGCATGGAGTTAGTCTTAGGTTCCCATTTGAGATTGAATATGAACATTATTTACTGTCTCCAAGTTTTTTTTTTTGAAAGAAGATGTATTTTTTTTTAAAAAGAAAACAATACCGATAATTTAAATGTATTCAATCTTGAATTGTTCGGTTGGACAATTTAAGAAGATTAATCACTTTTTAATAGTTTATTAGTGTATATCTATTTTAATATACATATCTCAATATTCATGAATATTTGTCAACTGCGTTTTGTGTTGATCTTTGGGTGTATATTTGATTGTAGTTGATAATCACTCTCATTTTGTGTAACCTGAAGAATAATGCGAAATGCTAACAAAATTTCCTGAAATTTTAGATATGTGTTTTAAAATTAATATGTTCCAATAAACTAAAAGAAATGAATCTTATTTAATGGGATAAGGTCACACCTTAAAACCAAAACTAAGGTAATCATTCATTTAAAGATTACTGAAATTGTTCGCAGAACTTCAGTATATGTACATATGGATCGAGACTAGATTAATTCACCACGCATCAGTGTTGAATATGAGAAAGGAGTACAAAAATTTATACAATTTACTCAATGAGGGTAGAAGAGATAATGAAGTGAAATTTATATGTCCTTATGTCAATTGCTTGAATGCGAGAAAGGTAAACGTAACTGAAATTAGGGAACACCTTATCTAAGATGGTTTCCTCCGAAATTATACAATATGAACATGGCACAGCAAATGAATACACTTTCCAACTGTTGAAGATCGACTTGAAGAAGATAAATTAGAGGACATGATCTGTGATTTTGGCATTGAAGCTTTTGTCCAAACTCGTGTGTATGAGACAATGTCTACTTATGCAGAGATTTCGTTGTACGTCAGTTCAACTAAGTTCACGAGATTATCAATGGTGTTAAGACTCGTGAATTTGAAGACGACTAATGGATAGAGCAACACGAGTTTCACATAATTGCTTGCTAGTGTTATTGAATGGACTGCTTCTTTGAAACTAAAAGGATATCATGATTTTAAAAGATTTGGACTAATAAATAAATTAATATTATAAAATTTAAATACCATAATATATATATATATATATATATATAATATAGATTTTTTTATAAAGTTTCATCTCTTTTCTATATTTTCTTGTTTATCTTTCTATAATTTTCTTTTATAAAATCAGTTTAAGTTATTCCTTTCATACATTATATTTTTAAGGGTTAAATATGTTTTTGGTCCCTCAAATTTCAGTGAATTTTGAAATTAGTCCCTCTTTGAAATTTTATACCAATTTAGTCATTTATCTTTAGAAATGCGTGGATTTAGTCCTTCTTACCAAATTTTGTTAAGTTTATTTTGCATTTTAAACGTATTTTATGATAATATTTGAGTTAACATTGAAGCGAAAATATGTTAAACAATGTAAATAATTCAAATACTATCATAAAAAACGCTTGAAACATCATATAAACTTAACAAAATTTGGTTAAAAGAACTAAATTCACGCATTTTTAAAGATAAATGACTAAATTGGTCAAAAGTTTTGAAGAGGGACTAATTGCAAATTTCACTGAAACTTGAGGGACCAAAAACATATTTAACCCTAATTTTAAAATATGATCGTACCTTGCAATAATGAAATAACCATAAATCATTTCTATCTGATGAATATATTTAAATAGAAGATTTAATTAGTAATTTATTTCTTTAATTTATTGGTTTGATTGTCCTTTTATTATCTTTGGTTTAATTTAATTCTTCAAAAATTTTAAAATTAGTTTGATCTTTAAATTATTTAAAAATGTTTAATTTTTAAAAAAAAATTTATTTTAGATTTTTTATTTAAAATTTTGATCCAATTTAATCTTCCTATTTTTTAAGAATGATCCAATTTGTGCTCAATTTGAATACTTATGTGAGGTGATTTAATGTATAAATTATAAAAAAAATATTTTAACATGTGTATATAAGTTGTAATTAAGCTTAATTATTAATTTGGTCTCAAATTGAAGAAGACATAATTAGATCGTTTTAAAAGATAGGAAAACTAAATTGAATCAAAAATTTAAATAGAAGGATTAAGTTGAAAACTTTTAAAAAATTTAAAATTTTTAAATTGTTGTAGGACCAAATTAAACATTTCTAAAAAAGACTAAATTGAATCAAAAAATAAATAATAAAGGAATTAAAATGAATCAAACCAATAAAATAAGTTATTGTCCACTTCAAAGATTCTTTATTCTCCTATTTTTCATATGAATTTGTCACAATCTTAGTAGAGTTAGTTAAGAAAAGACATCTTCTCAACTTTGTTAAGTTCATGTTAAAATTTTGTTATATTTGAATATTTTTCTCTAATTAAATTCCTAGTTTTTGATTAGTGTTATTGCTTGAATTTGAATCTTTTATAGAATAAGGAAATGTAAGGAAAACTATTTTATTTTCTATAAAATTATTTAGAGAACTAAATCACAAATTAAATATATTTTGATTTTTTTAAGACTAAAAGTAACTAATAGTTTAGGTGTGATGAGAAAAAAACATCAGGAAGAATATTAACACCTTTATTCGAGAATTACCTTACTAATATATAATAAGATAAAAGATAATAAATACAAAAATATACATAAAAATTTCAAGATCAAAGAAAAAATCATATTGTCTCATGACAATAAAATATTAATACTATATGAAACATAAACTATTATTTCGTTCATTCTTACCCCCAAACAATTACTTAAATGAATTGACTTTATTGAAACTTTTGTTAAGTACTAAGGGTGTGAAGACCCCTCTAAATTGAACCATGTGTTTAAATTAAAAAAAAAAAAAAAAAAACTTTTGCATGTTATTAAACATGCTTCTTGTGACATACTAATCATATTTTTTTCTTGTATTACTATCGAACGTTCGTGCAAGAACTTTTTTAAGTTAATGCAGGAAAAGTTTGATATGAACATCATCGGGAACTCAGACTTTAATCAAACAATTAAAAACAAACAAAATATATGTGTGCATTTTACTTTCTACCTTTAAAATATTTCATATAAAATTATTTTGTACATCTAACTATAAAGGTATTTTTTATTAGTGGTTTTTCCCGATTAAGAAAATGGCTAAAAATATATTTATTTTATATATAAATATATATATATATATATATATATATATATATATATATTAAAATTAAGTAATAAATTTCTTAAAGAAAATTTGGATAAATAAAAAAAATTATAATTTTAGTCTATAGAAAAAAAACTCCTTTTAGTTCTTCAAATTAAAAAAATCATTTCATAATCTTTATATTTAATAAAATGTAATTTTAATATTTAAATTTGACCGAGTTTATGGATTAATATAGTGTTTTTAATTTCGTAAAACTAAAATAATTTTTCTGAAATTTTAAAAACAAATGATCATAAAATTAGAAGGATAATAAGAATAATTACATTATTAAAAAATTAATATATCCACATTAATTAAATTTTATATAGCAAAAGTATCAAACTTTCTTTAGAAATATGATATAATATGCAACATATACAATGTAGCAACTTCCTCAATCGAAACTGCATAGTTAGACCATACAATAATTTTTAAATTAATTTTAGAAATTTAGATTTCCAATATTACAGTTGGTTAATTGTCAAATATAGAAAATTACCTCTAGAAAACGGATTTATTCCAAAAATTAAGATTTGAAATTCACAATCATATATTTAGTTATATTTTCCAACCTACCTATAAATTTTGTTTCTATTTCTTTAGTTGTTGAAATATTACATTCACTTAACATATATCTCAAAAGAAAGTTTAATTAATTTTTGAAAAACTTGAATATTTGTAATTGAGTTTTTTTATTATGTGAGGAAAGACCCACAGCAGCTTAAAGAAGAATGAAAATGCTTTTATAGGATTTTGAAAAGAAAAAAAAAAATCAAGGTTCACATTCTGATATTCTGGACGTGTGAAGATTTCTTGCATTAATAATGGTTTGTTTCACAAAAAATGTCCCTATTTTAAGGTATATTCATAATTACATGTTTACACTTAATAATTATTGTCACTTAATAATTATTATCATGGTCAATATTCAATTTTGTCCAAATAATTATAATCCTTTTAAAATTTATTAAAAAAATATTTAAACAATAAATAATAATTACCATTATAATAATATAGAAAAACAAAAAAATTATAAATCAAAAAATTTTAAATTAAAAAATTTTTAAATTTTTTTTTAAAAAATTTTAAATTTAAATAATAATAATAATAAAATCAAATAAAAAATATAACAAATAAGAAAAAAAAAGAATATATATATATATATATATATATATATATAAAAATATATAAAAAAAATATATAAAAAATGTAAAAAAAAAAAAAAAAAAATAACAAATAAAAAAAAAAAAAAATATATATATATATATATATATATATATATATAAATATATAAAGAAAATGTATTAAAATTGTCAAAAAAAACAAAAACCCCAAATTAAAACAAATAATAAAATCATAAACCACCCTAAAACCTAAATTACATAAATTAATTAACTTGGAAGAGCGAAGAGATGGTAATATATAGTATGACATAATTAATAAAAGTCTTTTTGAACACTATAAAAAAATGTTCGCTAAAAGGATTGGTCGCGTTTAATTTTTGGAGACCAATTTCGTCACCAAAAATTTTGTAGCTAATCCGGTGGCTAGTATTAAAAATTTAGCGACCCTTTTTGTTGTTGTTACTAACGATAAAAAAAGAATCTATGATTTTAAACTAGTTTGGTTGCTAATTAGGTCACAAATGTGACAAAATAACGATCGTTTTTTTTCGATCACTAATAATGAATGCTATTTTTTCAATACTGATTTTGTTTTTCAAATTTAGAATTTTTTTAGTTAAAATTTTTATTATTATTAAAACTTTATTTGTCATAAGATGGCAAATCTTTTCACTTCGATATGATCCATATGATTAATAGTCAACTTCATCATAAACTGTTTCAGATTGCTTCACTACAAAAAATCACTTCCACGAACAACTATTTTTCCAGAAAAATAATACATACCACCTGCACAAACAATCAAAAAATGAAAAATAGAATCCACCACAATAATAACATCGCAAATCCAGAAAAATAAAAAAAAAATACAGACAAAAAATAGAATCATCCACAATAACATTCACCTACAAATCGCATATCCAGAAAAATACAAAAAAAAATACAAAAAAAAACCCTCGCTTAAAACCGAGAAGATGCCGCAGAAAACAAAAACAGAGCAGCGATGTGACATGGTGGATGTTCACAAAGATGAAACTGATGAACAAACCCTCGCTCGAAGGTGAGGCGAAACGGCACCGGCGTGACTAGTCGACAATGCTTTCGGTCACATCGAGAAGGTGTTAGTAACGAAGGCGTGAACATCATTGGAGAAGACAAGATCCATAAAGATGAAGAAACCCTCGTGTTGTGAAAGAAAAAAGGTATTTGCAGTGGTGGCAACGTTGGAAGGAAGTAGCAAGGAAGAAAAAGGAAGAAGTGGCACCAGAAGATTAGGGTTGTTTTAAGAAGGTAAGAAGTGTCAAAGTAGAAGATGACACCTTTAGGAAGTGAAAGAGTGAACTAGGGTTTATGAGAAAGTAGAGACAATTAGGATTGATTTAACATATTCACTAACATTGTAATGGGCCAGCCAAATTAGCCCAATATCACATCGTAAGACCCACTAAATTTAAATAATTAAATATTAATTATTTAATAAATGCGGGTAGAGGAAGCCTTTATGACATTAAATGCTAACCTTCATGACGTGAAAAAATATTAGCTCAAATGGTTGAGAGTACTTGATTGTGTGAGAGGACTTGAGTTTAAGTCTTATGCATGTCATTTGTGTGCTATTAAATTTAGTATTTTCTTTTGATACGTTTGAGAGGGTTCACCCACCCCGGTTACAACATTCATTTCTATTGCATCTAAAATCTCTATTTTTGCTAATATTTCATGTGTTTCTATTTATGGTTCCTATGGAGCTACATTGCAACAAATCTTCTGTTTTTGCAGCATTGCTTCTATGATTTTAGGAGCACTGGCCGCCATGGCCCAAACGAAAGTCAAAAGACCTCTAGCTGCCAAGAGGCAGCCAAGAATGCTAAATGAGCCTTTTAAATTAAAAAAAATTTAAATTTAAATAATAATAATAAAATCAAACAAAAAATATAACAAATAAGAAAAAAAACAAAAGTTAAAAAATATATATAAAAATAAAATGTATTAAAATTGTCAAATAAAACAAAAACCCCAAATTAAAACAAATAATAAAATCATAAACAACCATAAAACCCTGAATTACATAAAAAATATATACTAACCACATAAATCACAATACAAGAATTACACCTTTAGTCAACTTGGAAGAGATTGTCGACGCAACCTAGTTTAAAAAAAATGAGATTCAAATACTGGGGTAAGATACGATTGAGATTAGATATGAGTGATCAAGGAATTTCCTAAAGTGAAACATGGTGTGGGGTAAGTATTATACTAAATGAGATGGTAATATATAGTATGACATAATTAATAAAAGTCTTTTTGAACACTACAAAAAAATGTGTTTTAAAGTGACCACCCATTTTGGTCGCTAAATCACCAAAAATTGTTTGCAAATCGTTTAGCAACCGAAATAGAGAGTAAACCGAACTAGTAACGAAAATCCTAGTCGCAAACTACTTAATGACCGAATATATATTTGGTTGCTAAATAGCCACCGAAATTATAGTTGCTAATTGTTCGCTAAAAGGACTGGTCGCGTTTAACTTTTGGAGACCAATTTAGTCATCAAAAATTTCGTAGCTAATTCGGTGGCTAGTATTAAAAATTTAGTCGTTACTAACGACAAAAAAAGAATCTATGATTTTAAACTAGTTTGGTCGCTAATTCAGTTACAAATATAATAAAATAACGATCATTTTTTTCGATCACTAATAATGAACTGTGTTTTTTCAGTACTGGTTTTGCTTCTAAAATTTAGAATTTTTTTAGTTAAAATTTTTATTATTATTAGAACTTTATTTTTCATAAGATGGCAAATCTTTTCAATTCTATATGATCCATATGATTAATTGTCAACTTCACCAGAAACAGTTTCAGATTGCTTCACTACAAAAAAAATCACTTCCACGAACAACTATTTTTCCAGAAAAATAATACATACCACCTGCATAAACAATCAAAAAATGAAAAATAGAATCCACCACAATAACAACATCGCAGATCCAGAAAAATTAAAAAAAAATACAGACAAAAAATAGAATCATCCACAATAACATTCACCTACAAATCGCATATCCAGAAAAATACAAAAAATACAAAAAAAGCCTTCGCTCAAAACTGAGAAGAAGCCACAAAAAACAAAAACAGAGCAGCGATGTGATGTGGTGGATGTTCACAAAGACGAAACTGATGAAAAAACCCTCGCTCAAGGGTGAGGCGAAACGGCGTCGGCGTGACTAGTCGACAATGCTTCCGGTCACATCGAGAAGGTGTTAGTAACAAAGGCGTGAACATCATTGGAGAAGACAAGATCCATAAAGATGAAGAAACCCTCGTGTTGTGAAAGAAAAAAGGTATTTGCAGTGGTGGCAACGTTGGAGGGCTTCTCGTAGTGATGGCGAGGACTAGGTTGGAGGGCTTCCCATGGTGGCGAGACTGCGTATGAGAAGGAAAGAGGTAGCAAGGAAGAAGTGGCACCAAAATATTAGGGTTTTTTTAAGAAGGTAAGAAGTGGCAGAGTAAAAGACGACACCTTTAGGAAGTGAAATAGTGAACTAGGGTTTATGAGAAAGGAGAGACAATTAGGGTTGATTTAACATGTTCACTAACATTGTAATGGGCCAGCCAAATTAGCCCAATATGACACTACTCTGATTATTAAAATTTAATTATTATTAATATTAATATTTTAACTTTGTAAATATTAAATTTAGAATAATTTGCGACTAAATTATTTCAGTGGCTAATATCGGTGGCTAAATCGCATTTTTCTAGTTGTGGAAAAACATCAATTCATATTTCATTTGTCAAAAATATCCTTTCAAGTTTAGATGCACGTATGATTCATATGACTTTTGTATGTTAGTGTTTGGTTGAAATTGGATTGCTTATAAAATTGTTAATAGATAGACAAACTGATAGTTTAAAGGTGATAGGCTACTTCTATTTAAATTTTGTTAGTTGCATTAATACCATAAAATCAACATCTGGTTATACTTTTATACTAACCAGTGGAGCTATATTTTTAAACAACAAAAAGTAGACATTGACTGCTACTTCCCGTTTGGAGGCTGATTTGTTTCTTATCTTGAGGCAACCTCACATGGTGTATAGTTGAAGAGTTTGAGTTTTATATTTTGGTGCAGAGTTATGGATTCAATTGTTAAGCCATTAAAGTTATAGTCTGATAACTCTTTTGTGTTATTTATAACTAAGAATAACAAAAGTGAAAGTCATATTAAGCACATTGACATTATACATCTAGCCATAAGAAAACGTGTTAAGTGATCATTGAGCACGTTAGCATTGAGTTGATGATTGTCGATTGTTTGACTAAAGGCATGTCATTAAAGAACTTTAAGGATTATTTAGTGCAAATGAGACTTTGTTCCATGTTGTGACAATCATTATTTTTACTTTGATAAAACTCTTATTCAGTTTTTCTCATTTTATTGTGTACATATTTATTTATTTTGAGAAATTTTGTTTGACCCAAAATAAACACTAGTTATTCATTATAGTTAAGAGTATTTGATGAGAGACTAGATATATTATGATACATGGGAGATAATACTTACTTTTGGAGGACATGTCACTATGATTGTATTTAGTTTCTTGTATTGATTAATAATGAGATAAATAGATCAAGTGAAAGAATGTTTTAAATCTCCTAAATATGTGATTTGTAGCATAATATGATATATTTACATGGTCAACTATTTTCATATGTGTGATGTGTAGCATAATATGATATATTTACATGGTCAACTATTTTCATAGGTGTGATCCATTTGTCAATCAATATTATAATTGTTGCATAAATTTTGATACTGTAACTCATATTATTGGCAACAATTTATTATGACAAGTACTTTGTGATTAGCACAAAACTCTATTCACATGTGCTTTATACTTTGAGTCATCAAATATGCTCTTTACCGTATACTATACTATCAAAATTTAATTTAAAAAGGAGGGTTTGAAACGAAAAAAAACACATTATACTTTCGTAACAGTGACAATGATCAAATGCCTTATTCTTTTCTTTATCCACATTAGTTTTATATTTAATCTGTCTACGTCCAATTTTAATATCTTATGGTTCTTAAGGAGGGATATTATTTTAATTGCTTTTAGACTTTTACTCTATTGTAAGAACTAAAATAATTTAAAAATAGTATTTTTTATATGAAGTAACATGTTTTGTAACATGAGTATTGACATCTCTTAGACATTCTGGTAAAGACAGTAAATACATATGAAGGAATGGATTGATTTAAAAAACAAAGGTTTTCACTTTAAGATTAAATTTTCTTATGTGTTAACATGGGCAAATTATATTGGTAACAAGGGAGAATTAAATTATTAAGTTAGGTAGATTTTTTTTATAAAATACAATATTTAGTAACATTTAATTTGAAATAAATAATTAAATATAAAAAAAATAAAAAAAATTCTTAAGATATTTTTTGTGTTTTTTTTTCATCGTCTTTTGAATTTTTCACTTATTGTACTTATTATTTATTCTCACATTTTTTTTCGAAGAAAAAAAAGAAAGGTAAACACTATTATTCATTCTCATTATCACATATTTTCTTCTATTCCTAAAAAAAACAATTATCTCTTATCTCACCTAATAGCAAAATATTAGTTTAATAATTAAATCTTTTTTATCTCATGATCTTTTTGTATATTTTTTTTTTTATGAATATAGCAGAAAAAATTATGTACCGTGTGTTTTTTTATAACCAATTTTTAATTGTGTTTTGATTCATATATATTTTTATTTTAGTAATTACGTCTCAATTTTTTTATCAAATTTTGATAAATTACTTTTGAGTCTTAAACTTTGTTTTTCTAAAACAAAAAATCGGTATTTTGATAAATAATAAAAAAATATATTTATTTTTCAAAAGTGATAAAAGATAAGCTACTCATGGAGATGAAAACAACATTAGCATAGAAAAGACATTTTACATATGACATTTTAGACTTTACGTATGATGTGAATTCCTTTTCAGAGTCAAACAAACACTTATTTTTCAATCTATCTAGGGTGTTTTCACATTTAAGTGTTGATGAAGAAGATTAATTTGACATAAATGTTACTAATTTCGTGAAACAATTTCAGGCAAATACTTAATGAAATTGATATATTTCGTATTTAGACTTCAATGAGAATCACATACATAACAAATTTGTATTTTTGTTTCTTTTGGTGTTTTGATACAGATGAGAATGGGAGCGTATTAATAAAAAGGAGAAGTGTAATATAAAAATGGCATGTGTAGTGAAAGGAGAAGTTGCAATAAAATAAAAAGAACACTAAAGTAGATTGTAAAATGTAAATTACCAAGAAGTAAAGGAACTTGTAAAAAATTAATAAAAGCAGTGACCCAAATTGCAACAATTAATATTAGATTAGCCATTTGTTCTGTTCACGACATTTATCATAATGTATGTATTATTCCACATTTTGTCACCCTTGTAAAATGTAAAATAAACCTATTTATATTTCCTAACCCTCATTGGACAGTTACAAGATTTGAATTCAAAAATTGAACTTTACATGCAAAATCTATAATTGCACTAAAACTATCCTTAGCAGTTTTGGTATCCACGTGGCTCGAATAGTTGATATCCACTAAGTTCTCGAAGCGATTGTTGTTTTGTCCTTCTCCTCCATTTGCTTTTTTGTTTCGATCCACAACTACTCTACTATTTTCTTTCTCTCTCGATCGACATTCGAACAAGGTAAATAACATGCTCTGATTGCCTAATTGGGGGTAAATAATCATCTTCTAACGAGTTAATGGCCTTCAAAGGAATTATAGGCCATTATAACGAGTTACTTGTTTGTCTTATGATGTTTTTCGCTTACATCATCCCTATAAAAAATCATGCACTATGACCATTTGTTTCTCATAAGGCTTTACTCTTTCAATCAATTGTATGAAACCTACTCCACTAGTCTTTTGTCTCACAGTGCCTCTCAAATATTTTCAACAATTTCTTCCTACTTCTTTATGCCCTCAACAATATTATACCAGAGAAAACATGTAAGGCCCCATTTCTTTTTTGCCCTAGAAGTTGTGGGCTGCCCTTGCAAGTGGGCCTAAGGGTTGGCCCAATGTATATAACCCTGTTATGTTGCCCTAATCCCATCTCACACTCACTCTTTCAGAAAACCAGCCGTCAACCCTTTCTCCCTCTCACGAAAAGCTCTGCTAGGGTTAGGTTGTGCCATCTTCAAGCTAGCTCGAAGCTATTCTCTACTCCATGTAAGTGACTTTCGAGTTCGTCCTAGTTTCCTTTTGTATCTTTCGTGATCTGTTGTAAGAGCCCTGGCTAACCCACCTGTTTGGTTCTGTTCCACTCTCACCGCAGCCCTGTAGCGCATCCTTGGAGCTGCCGTGCTCGTGGCCACGTAGTAGAGGTCTTCGCTAAGCTTTTCCAGGTACGGGAAGTTAGGGTTTTAGTTTCGAGTCATTATTTTGAACCGTGTACGAGTTGGTTGCTGATTTTATGGTGTGATATTTCGTTCTGGTATGTTAGAGTGCTTTGCATGAGTAACTTGGATGAAGAACATGGTTGTACAGCGAAGAACAGTGGCGAGACCTGTTAATCTCGCCCAAGCGAGTTCATCTCGCCTAGGCGAGATGAAACAGGGAGCTCGCCTAAGTTTTTGCGCGAAACGTCGCCCAGGCGACTCGCTCAACTTTTGAGCGGGCAGGCAACTCGCCCAAGCGAGAGGGATCTCGCTTAAGCGAGATCCCGTGTTGCCCATGCCTTTTTTTTTGGCACTCTCGCCTAGGCGAGGGGGAGGCTCGCCTGAGCGAGCATGTCTCGCTTGAGCGAGACCCCTCAGTCTAAGCGAGATGCTGGGCGAGACCGTGCTGTGTTTTGGATGTTTGATCTTTCCCGAGTGATCTGTTTTGGTTGAGTATGATTGTGTGATGATTGACATATATATAAAGAGTATTTTGTATGTTTGGCATGAATTATGAACGACGTATGACGGGTTGGGTATGGTCTTGGCATGAGAAATAAATGAATGGTCTGGAACTAAGCAACACGTGATTAATACGACATGAGACCCTAGATTCATTGGGGCGGTGATGATCAGAGGCATGGATTTGCGATGTGATGCATGTGAGGAATCAATTTCAAGAATTAAAATGGGATTGTAAAATGTGCCCCATCTGTATAGCTAGGTAAGGATTCAAGGTAAGGTTGCATCCTGACGCTCCGAGGAGTCAGTTAGTCTCACTTAGAGCGGACTGACTCTTGTGGTGGGAGTAGCAGGAGGCCTGAAACTCATTAAGGGCTAACCGTGTGGTGGGAGAGATTTTGATTCATCGTAACACTGGTAACACATAGCTCAGGATCGAGCAGCTCAGGGTCGAGCAGGGGTATCCACCACAAGTGCAAGCATCCGCTGAATCCGACCAAGTTATACG
>Ga0214544_1009580_pt1 | contig 15050 bp, 8 predicted proteins | sample CNSS3metaG_FD_160074 | JGI IMG/M metagenome (GOLD analysis project Ga0214544, IMG submission 160074) | Root nodule microbial communities from cowpea collected in UCLA plant growth center, Los Angeles, California, USA - CNSS3 | ecosystem: Host-associated > Plants > Roots > Nodule | place: USA...
TATATATATATATATATATATATATATATATATATATATATATATATATATATATATATATATATATATATATATATATATATATATTTTTAATGGTAAACAATCATCTAATATGTGATATTCAGATCATTGAATAAAAACAAAAACACAGTCATTAAAAAAAAAATTCTATATAAGTTCAACCTAGAAACAGCCTGAAACAAACCAACGCATATCAAAAAATGCACGAGCAGCATTGAACAGAAAAGTTTAGAATAGGGGGGAGCATATGTCATGTAACCTTAAGGCAAATTGCACTTCTAAGTCCAACCCACCTTCCAGATGCCACAGTATCCCTTAGGCTTCAACTCCTCTGCCAACTCATGAAATTTATCAACCTCCTGGAAGTTATAACAAAAAATAAAAAGGGAATAGTTCAATATACAGTCAGTTTTTCCAAGTGATAGCCCAAACACGAACAACACAGTTAAAAAATTAATATTGCATGCTTGCTAAAGCAGTCAAAGAAAAAATTTAAAATTCCAAAGGTACAACTCTTACTAAGCTCAGATGTTAATGAAACTGAAAATTCTTGTTTGGCAACAAATGGCAATTACTTTTCTGAAAATGGAGTAAAATAAAAAGTCCAAGTCTGGTTTTTAACAATTGGAAGTAAAGAATTTCTCTTGTCATATGTCTTATTTTCAAATGTGATTGCCAAGTACAACATCCGTATTTTATATCATGATTATCCCACAAGCCAAACCAAAATATACAACATTATATGATCACAAATATGTTAAAAAAGAATATTAAGCGAGGAGTAAACATTGGGGTATGTAACATAATCACAAACCTGTAAACACAAGATATCAGCTGACCACAGCCCCAACTCAAAAAGTATGCTTCTCTTTCTCCACTGCCAGTCCAAAATGTATGGAGGTATGTGAAAATAAAGTTTGTTCCGGTGGTCCAAAGCAAGGTAGTCAGCCAATATATTATAGGAAAGAACTTTAAACCGCTCTGACCAAAGGTAAAAGAAAAAGGATAAGCTACATTAGTCTGATTACAGATAAAGCAATCAATTATGAGTATTGATAAATACTCAAACCACGAGAGGGAACAAATAATCAATCTCAGGCCCATCCTCCTCTCAGTTGTCAATCCAAATTATCAAGTGTTAGCATTTTCATGCATGGACACTCAGTTCTTACGTCACGCTCACCTTAAGTAAAAAATTGATATTCTCAACATAACAATTCTTCTTGCCAAACAAAAGCCCTCCTCTTTAAATCAAACTTGCATGCGAAGCAAGAGCCATTTATCAAACTAATTATCTAAACATTGCTCCTTGATGGCTTTTTGATTTCTCGAATAAACAAAAATCAGTACTCAAAAGTCAAAACCAAAACCAAATGATTGCTTTAATCAACGATAACTCCTAGCTAACACTCAACATAACGTTTTCATAATCTGATAGGTTGAACAATGCAATGCAGAAACGCAGTGATCAAAATATTATCATTCAGTATCATACCAAAAATTGACTTCTTCGGTTCCTCTTAAACCCTAAGGTAGAAATCTAAGTCACAATCGCGTAGCACAAGAGTGAGGTTACCACAATGAGGAAGAGGCGGCGTCAGGGCAAGCTCCCAGTCCCGATAATCCGGCGGCCGCTGCCGGAGATGCGTCTGCGGACGAAACGTCGGCCGGTTCTCAGGCGGAGGATGTTGCCGATACTGCGGGAAATGTTGCGGAAAGTGCGGGGAATACGGTCGATTACGGAACTGAGGCCGGTCTTGGTGAAGCGGCGGATGAGGCCTCGGATTATACGGAGGATTCTGATTATGCGGCGTTTGGTTCGCGAAGCTTCCGCTCTCACCTCGCCGGAGTCCTAAATTGGCGTCGCGGACAGAGCGTAAGTGCGCATCGCCGGAGATGAAGTTTCCCCTGCCGCCGGAGTACGGGCGGCCGTAGAATCCCCTACCGCGCCCTCGATGCTGCGAAAATATACGAGTGAGAATTAAGATGTTGAGTGCATGAATGTGTTGTTACAGTGCTAAGAATGTGTGTGAAGAGATAGAGTACGAGTGGGCGTGAAGACATCGAGGCGGCGCTGGCTGCTCCTGTGTTGGAGGCGGTGGCCGTGGCCGTGGCTGTGGCGGTGTCAGTGGCGGCGAGGAAATGGAGGGAGGGAGGAGTGCGTCGCATTGCAAGAGAAGCAGAAGGCAAGGATGGGAATTTTATTTGTTCAGTATTCCAATTGTTTTACATGAGATACCACACTTCACACACTGCACTCAGTAGTGTCCAATGATGGTCACCGTAGAAAACCTCTTAAAAATTGGTTTTCTGATAATTGATCATGTTTCTTTCTTCTCAAAGTAATGAAAAAATTTTACAAATAAAAATAAATAATTGATTAGATAAATAAACCAAGGCTTTATTAAGTAGTAAGTTTACCATAATTTTAGGTGTTTTACTTAAATTTTTATATAAAAAAAATATCTATTTAAAACTTATATTTTTTTCAATTAAATTCCTACCATTTGTTTATTTTTATAATTACCTTTTTTATAAAAATCCATTTAATAACAGTTTTTATTTTAATAATTAATGCTAGTGAAAGTGAGTTGATTTTTTAGTTAATAAAATTATTATTACTAGCGTAAACACAACAGTTATGGCGTTTGTTTGTACGTATTTTTTAAATTATATTAATAATTGATGATATTGTAATGTTATTAAGTTAATAAACAAAATAAAAGTATGTTTATAAAAAATAAAGTGAAATGTATGGAGAAAATATGAGAAAAATATATGTTGATGAATAGTAGGAAAAAAAAGAAGAAGGAGATAAGTAAATAGTTTTATAAAAACTTGTAAAAGTAACCGTTAATTTTTAAAAAATTAAAAAATAATTAAATTGTAAAGGGTAAAGTTAGAATTATGAAATTTGGACACAAAAGAGGGAATCCCTTTTATGTATAGTTATAGATAAAAATATATATATAAATAACGTTTACTGTTATATATAGTTTTATGTATTTTATAAATATTTTCTTATTATCAATAGTTATTTTAATTTAAAAAATATCTAAACTATATGAAAACAAACACCTCTAGATATTATCCAAATATCCCAACTTAATTCGTTGACACGTGTCCTTTTTTTAGGTTTTTTCGTAATTTCAGTTGTGGATATTACTCAAATACCCTAACTTAATTCGAAGACACCTATCGTTTTAACATGTATTTTTGTAAATTAACCTTTTACTCGTGATCTGAAACACAAAGCTGAGTATTTTACTCATCTAACCCTTTTCTCCAGACTCAATTTTCGTTTAGTGCCCGGGGTTAAAAGTCATTTTACATTTTTCGCCTGTTGAGTGTTGGAAGGAGGGATACTGTGCATGAGTTGATTGATATTGCATGCATTAATTATCTCAGTTGTGTTTGAAATAATTTTTTAAGGGTAGTGTTTAGTGGTTTCGTTTTTTCATATGGTTCGTGCGTCTTTTTTTCCTCATACCCACCAACATGAAGTTTGTCATTTTCTTCTTATTCTTCTTTGTTTTCTTCTTTTCAAAGCTTTTAGGAGTTGTTGAACAGAAGATCGAAAGTTGTTTTTAAAGATCAAGACGTAGTCCTTAAGCAAAAAGACGAAAAAGATTTAATTTTTATTATTTCTTCATTTTTTTTAGTTTGATTTTAATCATTTTTGTTATGTGAGCCGACCTGTTCCGATGTTGCTAGGATTGTGTGTGTTCTTGGAATTTGATGGTGGTTTTTCTCTTTAGGGTTTTTCATTTTCTTTTTCCTCTTTGATTTCTTCTTTTCAAAGCTTTTAGGAGCTATGTTGAAGAGAAGATCAAAGGTTTTTGAAGATCAAGACGAAGTTCTCAAGCAAAAAAGACGAAAAAGGTTTAATTTTTATTATATCCTCATTTTTTTAGTTTGGTTTTAATCATTTTTGTTCTACGAACCAATTCGTTCCGATGTTGCTAGAATTGTGTGTGTTCTTGGAATTTGATAGGGGGGTTTCATTTTCTTCTTCCTCTTTGATTTCTTCTTTTCAAAGCTTTTAGGAGCCATGTTGAAGAGAAGATCGAAGGTTTTTGAAGATCAAGACGAAGTTCTCATGAAAAAGATGAAAAGGTTTAATTTTTATCATTTTCCCATATTTTTTTAGTTTGATTTTAATCATTTTTGTTCTGTAAGCCAACTTGTTTCGATGTTGGTTTTTCCTGTTCTTGGAATCTTAGGTTGTTTTTCACTTTAGGATTATTTACACAAGGATAAAGTATATTTTTAAGATTGAAGTTCCTTTGTGTATGCAGGACAAATGGAGTTCATTATTAGGAACCTTCGGCCAATTAACTACTTTGACTTTGGACATTGAGGAGAGCCACTAAGAATTTCCCCCTCTAAATGTTCTTGGAAGTGGTGATTTGAGCTTGTCTATCAGGTTTAGGTACTAAATCTTACGTCATATGCTTTGATTGTTGTGGGTCTGTTTATAATCATATAATATAGCCAAATGTGCTTGCTTAGATATATTTTAACTCCTTCAAGTTGTATTTCTGGATACACCTTTTTGTTTCCTTTATTTCGAGTGCTCAAAGAGAATGCGATGGTGGATGATAACAGCCATGGTTTGGACGAAACTCAAATTCAGCATTTGCTGCAATTTGCAGAGGCAATCAGAAAAGACTACCCTAATGAAGATTGACTACATTTGATTGCTCTCACTCATGGTAAAGATATCTTTTGTTTATTAGCATGTACCCTTTGAATTTGGTTATATTTGTTTTCTTAGAAGAGAAACTGACTGGACTAATTGGAGCCAATAACAAACCAGGTTGCACGGTAGAACATCAGTATGGTAGTTTCTTTCTAATATGAATAAAAGGTGATTTTAGTTTTTCAATTTCAAATCATCAGGTCATATGTTGTTAATGTTTATTCACAAAATGAAATGGAGGTTAAAAGAGAAGAAGCCCAATGCTTTCTTAGCCCAATCCATTTCTTGAATCACCTCAGTATATCCTTAGCATCTTTTTCTGTTATATTTACTGTAAATATCAGTAGCTTCTAGATGGTCTACAGATTGTAACAATATTCTGTTATTTGCTTTATCTTTGCTTCCACGTTGTATATATTCTGCCCACATTGGGATAATGAATACAAACTTTTTCATCATTCTATATTGTCTTTACATCTTTGTCTTTTTCCCTTTTATGGTATCAGAGCTCCCTCCTGGAGCTCTACTGATATCATTTTTCTGCTACCATGGCCGCTTCTGTTTCTGCACCTGGGTCCCCTCACGGTGATAACGTTTCAAATCCACCACATTTTAGTGACCCTAGCCAAAATCCATCAAGTCCTTTCTACATACACCCGAGTGAGAATCCCTCCTCTGTCTTAGTTTCTCCTGTCCTCTCCGGTGGAAACTACCACTCTTGGTCTCGTTCCTTTCACTTGGCTCTCACTTCCAAAAACAAAATGGGGTTCCTTACTGGGTCTATTCCTCTTCCAAGTCTTAATGATCCTACCTATCCTCCATGGGAGCGTTGCAACACGCTGCTCATATCATGGCTCATCCATTCTGTCTCTCCTTCGATTGCACAAAGCATCATTTATTTAGATTATGTTGTTGCTGTCTGGAATGACTTACGAGAACGGTTTTCTCAAAGTGACCTTTTGCGTATTGCAGAGCTCCAGGAGGAAATTTATGCCTTGCAGCAAGGCTCCCTCACTGTCACAGATTTTTTTACTTCTCTTAAGGCATCTTGGGAAGAGCTTGATAATTTTCGACCTCTTCCACCATGTGCTTGTCAAGCCCGTGTTTACCATCAACAGGACTTTATCATTCGGTTTCTCAAGGGCCTTGATGACAGATTAAGTGTCGTTTGTTCCCAAATTTTATTAATGGATCCTCTACCTTCCGTTAACAGAGTCTTTTCCATGGTCATTCAAAATGAACGCCAACATGCTACTGTTGTTTCTCCTCTCGATGCGCCCAATGATTTTGTTAATAATGTTGTTTGCTCTTCTGCAAATGCCACTGATGCACGTTCTTTTCATGGTACACCTCGCAATAATGGAGATGGTGGACCAAGCAGAGGAGGCGGTGGTGGCCAAACCCTGCAAGCCAAATCTTCAAAAGTGTGTGTTTACTGTAAGAGAACAGGACACACTGTTGACGTTTGTTATAGCAAACATGGATACCCTCCCGGTCATCCACGATATCCGGGTCGACCACGTTTCTATAGTCCCAATAGTGGTTCTTCTTCTAGTGGTTCTTCTTCTGTTAACAACACTGTCATTGATGACCGCCCTTCTGTGTCACACCACCTTCTTGAGCAACAACATGGATCAGGTCTTCAATTTACTCAGGCCCAATACCAGCATTTGATGTCTCTAATCCAACAAGCCACTGTTGGTGTCAATAGTGATGAGCCTCATTCTTCCACTCGTGCTAATCTCATTCAGAAAAGCCCAACTACCTTTTCTGGTCTCAATGGTAACATGTCTTTTACTTTTTGCAGTGTTACACCACAAACATCTCATTTCCTCTCTTCTAACTCATTATATCATTCTTCATCTTAGATTGTGGACTCTGGAGCAACTGATCACATTAGTTGTTCTCTCAACAATTTTCAAGTTTTTTCCAAAATAAAACCCATTCATATTCATCTCCCCAATGGGTCCATAGTCACTTCACATTATGCTGGAACGGTTCATTTTGCTCCAAATTTCATAATTTACAATGTGCTTTATGTTCCAGATTTTAACTTTAATCTTTTTTCCATTTCAAAATTTCTTTCCGGTCTCAATTACAAATTAACCTTTTCGGGTCTTTTATGCCAGATACAGGAACTGAGCACAATGAAGATGGTTGGTTTGGCTAAGCTTCAACAAGGTCTTTATCATCTAGTCACTCAAGAAAATTAAAGTCTCCCACCTTATGTCCCTTCTGTCAACCACTTTTCCGTCTCTCCCATCAACACAAACAACATATGGCCTTTTCGTTTAGGACATTTGTCAAACAAAAAACTCAATGTTTTACATGATCAATATCCTTTTATTCCAAAGCATGTTCATGGACCTTGTGATATTTGCACTTAGCTAAACAAAAACAATTATCATACTCTGTTAGTACTCATAGAGCCTCAAAAATTTTTGATCTTATTCATATGGATATATGGAGCCCATTCTCTCAAGTTTCTATCCATGGTCACAAATATTTTCTTACCATTGTTGATGATTTCAATCGTTTTACTTGGGTTATCTTACTAAAAGCAAAATCAGAGGTCCAAAGTAATATTCAAAATTTTATTGCCTTAATTGAAAGACAATTTGATTCTAAGATAAAACTCATTCGTTTTGATAATGGCCCCGAGTTTTCCCTAAAGGACTTTTATGCTTCTAAAGGGATTATTCACCAAACCAGTTGTCCTTACACCCCTCAACAAAATGCTAGAGTAGAACGCAAACACCAACATATTCTCAATGTTGCCCGAGCTCTTTTGTTTCAATCTGAAATTCCAAATAAATTTTGGTCATATGCTATTAAACATGTTGTTTTTCTCATAAATCGTGTTCCCTCACCTGTCATACAAAATAAAACTCCTTTTGAATTACTTCTCAATAACAAACCTGATTTTTCTAGTTTCAAGGTTTTTGGATCCCTTTGTTATGCTTCCACCAATATTCCCCGACAAAAATTGGACCCACGTTCTAGACGTGGTGTTTTTCTTGGTTTTCAAAATGGAACAAAAGGGTACATCATTTTAGATTTAGATTCCAGAGAAATTTTTTTGTCCCGAAATGTCATATTTCATGAAACCCATCTTCCTTTCAAAAGGCCCAAGCCCAATGATATTGCTTTTAACCCTAACACACAGCTTCCGCCACTGCCACCCATATCTTTTCCCAACAATACTTACACTCATGTGGACCCCATTTTACCCTTTCCCTCTCTCAATACTTCAACACCAAACACCTCACCTTCTCCCATTGCTTCAACACCCAACATGTCCCCTTCCTTGCCTTCACCTAACCCATCACTATCAACCACCCATATCAACTCACCATCGTCCTCACCACCCACATCTAATTCGCCTACGACCACCACACAACCCACTTTCAATCCACGTCGTTTAACTCGCATCTCTCAGCCATCAACTCGGCTTCGTGACTTTATATGTAGTACCTTTACTACTTTGTCAGACCAACCATCCTCAAAGTGTGAATATCCTCTTCAAAAGGTACTTTCTTACTCTCAGCTTTCCCCTTCTGATCACAAATTTGTCATGTCTCTTTTCTCTGAAATTGAACCTTCTACATACAAAGAGGCGATTCACAACCCTTGTTGGATTGAGGCAATGAATGCTGAGATTGATGCTCTAAATCTAAATCAGACCTGGGATATTGTTGTGTCTCCTTCTAATGTTAAACCCATAGGATGTAAATGGGTCTACAAGATCAAGCGCAAAGCTGACGGTAGTATCGAGCGCTACAAAGCACGTCTTGTTGCCAAAGGGTTCTCCCAAATTGAAGGGATTGATTACATGGAGACCTTCTCCCCCGTGGTAAAAATGACTACAATTCATGTTGTTTTGGCCTTAGCATCAGTCAATCGTTGGCACTTGCAGCAATTAGATGTCAGCAACGCATTCTTGCACGGAGATTTGACTGAAGATGTTTATATGACTATTCCTCCCGGTATTCAGGGCTACCCTTGTTCTCATTGTTGCAAACTTCGCAAATCTCTGTATGGGCTAAAGCAAGCTAGTCGTCGTTGGTATGAGAAACTTCATCTTCTTCTTCTATCTTGTGGATATCAGCAAGCCCAGGCAGATCATAGCCTCTTTATTAAAAATCATGGAATTGATTTCACGGCCTTGATAATTTATGTTGATGATATAGTTTTGGCAGGCAATTGTCTACATGAAATAGATACAGTCAAGCAGATTCTAAATTCCAATTTTCACATAAAGGATTTGGGAAATCTTAAATATTTCTTGGGTTTAGAAGTAAATGTTTCAGATACTGGCATTTCAATTTGTCAACAGAAATATTGCTTGGATTTGTTATCAGATTCTGGTATGTTGGCATGCAAACCATCCACCACACCAATGGATTGTTTATTATGCCTTCATAAAGATTCAAGTGAGCCATTGTCCGATCCCCTCTCTTATCGACGTTTAATTGGTAGATTGCTTTATCTTACAAGCACGCGTCCTGACATTACTTTTCCTGTCCAGCAACTGAGCCAATTTATGTCTAATCCTACTCAAACTCACTTCCAGGCTGCCATGCGAGTTCTTAAATATCTTAAAGGCAACCCCAGCAAAGGCCTTCTATTTAGGCGTGATTCACCAGTTCATATTGCAGGTTTCAGCGACGCAGATTGGGCAACCTGCATTGATTCTCGTCAGTCTGTTACAGGATATTGCATCTTCATTGGCAGTTCTTTGGTTTCTTGGAAAACCAAGAAACAAAACACAGTATCTATATCTTCTTCTGAAGCTGAATACAGGGCACTTGCTTCCACCACATGTGAATTGCAATGGCTCATTTATTTATTATCTGATCTGGGAATTTCATGTTCAAAGCAACTTGTCTTGTCTTGTGATAATCAAAGTGCCCTCCACATTGCTGCCAATCCTGTTTTTCATGAACGCACAAAGCATCTGGATATTGATTGTCATCTCGTTTGTGAGAAAACTAAGTCAGGTCTCATGCGATTGCTACCCGTTTCATCCTCCAACCAACTTGCTGACATATTTACGAAAGCCCTTCCTCCTCGCTTATTCACTATTAATTTATCCAAGCTGGAGTTGTTTGAAATTCATTCACCTCCAGCTTGTAGGGGGTAAAAGAGAAGAAGCCCAATGCTTTCTTAGCCCAATCCATTTCTTGAATCACCTTAGTATATCCTTAGCATCTTTTTCTGTTATATTTACTGTAAATATCAGTAGCATCTAGATGGTCTACGGATTGTAACAATATTATGTTATTTGTTTTATCTTTGCTTCCACGTTGTATATATTCTGCCCACATTGGGATAATGAATACCGACTTTTTCATCATTCTATATTGTCTTTACATCTTTGTCTTTTTCCCTTTTAGAGGTTTAGAAACATAGTTTGTGTACAAGTGCATATTTGTTCCCATGAATGTTGACAATGTTTATGTTGTAATTTCAAAAGCGATCAATTGTTTATCTCTTCTCTTTATTGGTATTTTCAAGAGTCTAATTTGTGATTTTGCTTAAATATGTTTTCTTTATATTTAACTTTAAAAGTTGTATTGTATCTTCTATTCTTATTATATGACGAAGGGGAGAAAGATTTCGTGAAGGAAGAAAGCACTTGGTTTTTGGGAGCATTCCAGAATCATGTTGTGATTCATGACCCCAAATGCGCATTCTCTCATCGGCTATGTAACAGCATACCAGTCATATGAATGACATTTTAGTAATGGTGCCTTATACATCTCAATATCTTTGTTGTGGTATTGGTCTTCTTTTTCTAACTAGGTGGGTGAATCTAAGTATATATTTGAAACCAAAACAATTCAGAGGATGGAGCCTTTTGTTTTGAACACATTGAAATGGAGAATGTAGGCAGGTGTATCAATTCAAAGATCGTTTTTAAGAACTCTTGCTTTAGTAAAATTTCATAAATGATTAAGCATGGAAATGCTTTGTATTTGAGGATAAGAAGTGTACCTATACAACCTTCCATAATTTTTCTCTGTTGTATGCATCACGAATGGGAGGGGAACACTTAAAACGAGTATCTCCATTGGTATCTCTTCATACCAGAAAGTAAGTAATGGGCACAAGTATCAAGAGTTATGCTATCACCACGATTTTTATGGTTTTTGGGTTCTATAAAATGATTAGTGTACATTCCATTTTTGGGTTCTATATTTACCCTTCTCTGCTATTAGTTTGATATCGTTGTGATTCTTTTACGGATTAATTAGCCTACCTACACAAAAGCATGTCCTGTTTTCTTAACCTCACTAATTCCTGGTGGTTATTCTTCATTTCTACAAGTCATTTTGTTTCTTTTAGCCATAAAATTCTCAAACTGTGGGATTTAAATTTGTACATTGGGTTTAAAAACATACCGTTCAAATTTTGAATGTTTTAACTAAACTCTTCTGATTTTTCATCGTGTGACCAAGTATAGTTAATGTTTTAACATATATTATTATATCACGAGTTGTTATCATTGGAAGCGAGCACGTAGAATCAAGAAAAGACTGCAATAATGTAACATTATCCATATTACTGTGATATGCTTAATATAGTATTAACGTTATTTTGTTAAAGTTATATAATAATATTTTTTTCAAAAAATCTATACTTTCATTTTTTTATAATTTGTTTTATTTTAATTAGTTATACTAATATTGTTATTTATTTTTAAATTTATCCATATTTCGGTGGTTTATACTAATTTTAAATATTTTGTAACGACGTCAATACTAATATATTGTTTTTTAGTAAATCAGTACATGGCTTTTAAGTTTTCCATATATATGGGTAAAACTATTGTAACTTCCTCATGTTTATGTGTTGTTGTCCTCAACATTTTGAAATAAATTATTGAAATGGTACTAGGATTTTAAAACACCTGATAGTATTGCACCAGTGGCCTCAGTTTTTATTCTCTTGCAAACCTATTCAACATTTTTCTTGCATTACTGGTCTACTAGATAGGTTGTACACTTTCAACCTCACTTTTGTAGTAATTTAATTGATTTTATTTTGTACAAGAGCAAAGTTCACAATATACCTACATCTTATTTTAAGTACGATCTTTATATAAACATTTTAATTTAATATAGATTTAATTATGCCTTTGGTCCCCATTTTGGAGTCAAAATCTTAAAATGGTACCCAAATTTTTACAAGTCTCAAATTGGTCCCCTTTTTTGTTAAAACGTCACAAGTTTGTCGTTTCTGTTAAGTCTAGCTAGATGACGTTAAATGGGGTGTCACGTGTAAGTTCCTCGATTTTCTGAACTTTATTTTTATTTTTTTGATTTTTTTTTGATTTTTGATTTTTTGAATTTTTTAAAAAAATAATAATTTGCCACGTGTCAAGTTGTCGTCGTGTCACGTGGCAGTGATAGAGTGATGTGGCAATGACAATAACACGTGTTAGTATTATGCCATGTGTCATTTTCTTAGTCTTAATTTGGTCCATGTATTGTAATTTTTGTCTCAATTTAGTCCCTATTTTTGTAAAAATAATTCAATTTCGTCCCTCTCCAAATTAAAACAAAAATTAATTTTATATAAATGTTATACAAATATTTTTATTAAATTTGATATTTTTATTCAAATTGATATTTTTATTATATATTTTTAACATAGCTAAATTTATTTAAAATTGTGTTTCACATTCAACTTTACTTAAAATTGTTTTCAAATTTTAAATTTATGTTTTTTTATTGTTACATGAACTAGTTAATTTATGAATTTTTTTCTATTAACATTATTTTCTATTAACCACTTTAAAACAATTTTAAATAAAGTTTAATGTAAAATATTAATTAAATGAAATTAATTTGGTTAAAAATATTTACTTGAAATATCAATTTTGATGGAAATATTTGTGTACATTTATATAGAAATTAAATTTGATTTCAATTTGGAGAGGGACAAAATTGCTACTTTTTACAAAAATTGAGACTAAATTGAGACAAAAATTAAAATAAAGGGATCAAATTGAGACTAAGGAAATGACACCTGTCATAATACTGACACGTGTCACTGTCACTACCACATCACTCTGTCATTACCACGTGGCACGATGACAACTTGACACGTGGCAATTTTTTGATTTTTTTAAAAAAAATTCAAAAAATAAATAAAAAATCAAAAAATAATCAAAAAATAATCAAAAAATAAAAATAAAAAAATTGAGGAACTGACACATGGCACTCCCTCTAACGGTGTCAACCTTGACTTAACAGAAAGAACAAACGTGAGACGTTTTAACAAAAGACAAAAGAGGGGACCAATTTGAGACTTTTAAAAATTTGGATACCATTTTGAGATTTAGACTCCAAAATGGGGACCAAAGGCATAATTAAACATTTAATATAATATATAACTAATTTTAGTTTCTTTGTTAGTACTATTATTTTTTATTTTATATATCAATATATTTTAATATCTTTGTATGTGTTTGTCGATATCTAAATGTATTTCTATTTATAAATTTTAACATTAATTTAATGTTATTTTTATTTTTTACGGGACCATATTTCGATTATGTGCATATTTTCTACATGATCGTATTATTATTTGAATTAATATGAGTAGTAGTAGTAACATTATTATTATTGAGATTATTATTATTAGTAGTAGTAATGTTAGTACTATTATCTTTGATTTTATATATCAATATATTTTAATATCTATGTATGTGTTTGTCGATATCTACATGTGTTTCTATTTATAAATTGTAATATTAATTTCATGTTATTTTTATTTTCTACGAGACCATATTTCGATTATGTGCATATTTTTTACATGATCATATTTTTATTTGAATTAATATGAGCAGTAGTGATAGCAGTAACATTATTAATATTGAGATTATTATTATTATTATTAGTAATGTTAGTACTATTATCTTTTATTTTATATATAAATATATTTTAATATCTTTGTATGTGTTTGTCAATATCTACATGTGTTTCTATTTATAAATTTTAATATTAATTTCATGTTATTTTTATTTTCTACAGGACTATATTTCGATTATGTGCATATTTTCTACATGATCATATTTTTATTTGAATTAATATGAGCAGTAGTAATAGTAACATTATTATTATTAAGATTATTATTATTAGTAATGCTAGTATATATATATATATATATATATATATATATATATATATATATATATACCAATATATTTTAATATCTTTGTATGTGTTTGTTGATATCTACATGTGTTTCTATTTTTAAATTTTAACATTAATTTCATGTTATTTTTATTTTCTACGGGACTATATTTCAATTATCTGCATATTTTCTACATGATCATATTTTTATTTGAATTAATATGAGCAGTAGTAGTAGTAACATTATTATTATTATTGAAATTATTATTATTAGTAGTAGTAGTAATGTTAGTATATATATATATATATATATATATATATATATATATATATATATATCAATATATTTTAATATCTTTGTATGTGTGTGTGGATATCTACATGTGTTTCTATTTATAAATTTTAACATTAACTTCATATTATTTTTATTTTTTACGGGATTGTATTTCAATTATGTGCATATTTTCTACATGATCATATTATTATTTGAATTAATATGAGCAGTAGTAGTAGTAACACTATTATTATTGAGATTATTATTATTATTAGTAGTAGTAATGTTAGTACTATTATCTTTGATTTTATATATAAATATATTTTAATATCTTTGTATGTGTTTGTCGATATCTACATGTGTTTCTATTTATAAATTTTAACATTAATTTCATTTTATTTTTATTTTCTACATGACCATATCCATGCATACACATTTTATTTTAATATAATATACAAGCATCTATATATTTACATGTGTTTCTCTTTAAAAATGTTAACATCAATTTCATGTTGTATTTATTTTGTACGAGACCGTATTATACACTTTGTCTGCGTTTTACCTTAACAACATGTATATGCATTTCACTTTAATATAATATACATGTATTTATTTCTATATGTGTTTTTATTTTAAAATTTTAACATCAATTTTATGTTGTATTTATTTTGTACGGGACATTATTACACAATATACCTACATTTTATTTTAATATAGTATATAACTCAAAAGTATAATTTAAACTTTAATCATGTAACTTTATTACGCATTACTAATTAATTATCAATTTTATGATTTAAAATAAATAAAATCATATTTAATTATTATTTTTTAATTTTATTATTATTAATATAATCTATTATTGTTATTATTATTAATATAACAATAATTATATTAATTACATGATAGT
>Ga0214544_1009582_pt1 | contig 15048 bp, 4 predicted proteins | sample CNSS3metaG_FD_160074 | JGI IMG/M metagenome (GOLD analysis project Ga0214544, IMG submission 160074) | Root nodule microbial communities from cowpea collected in UCLA plant growth center, Los Angeles, California, USA - CNSS3 | ecosystem: Host-associated > Plants > Roots > Nodule | place: USA...
TTTTTTACATTCATAACTTCAACACCAACAAAACATCATCAACACCAACAAATCATCATCCTCAACTACAAACATTGAATCTTAAACATTATTGGCAGCATGACTACAAAGATTACAACAACAACAAAAACTAATCGTAACAAAAATTGATTCGTTTTCTTCATAGCCCTCACAGAAATCTCCAGTTCAGAAATCTTTATCCTTTGTTGGGCTATAATACCATCTCTTTCATCACAAAATTCTTCATCACACCACTTGAAGTAGTTACACCACACATTATCACTGCAAGCAGCACGCTTGAACTTAGAACAACCCCAAAATTGTCTACCATTATTCTTCAAAGTTCTTGCCACTCGAAGCACTGCAACTTCTCCACATTTGCAAATGGGGATTAAACCCATACCCTTGGAACCACGAATATGAGACCCACCGTAACTTTGTTGCCCCCAACTATTACAGCAAGAGCAGGAAGATGAGTGGTGACGAGACATACCTCTCAAACGCCAATTTCGAATCACACACTGGATGGAGTGAAACAGCTGGATTGGCCACAGTTTTGCTTCACACCTCTCAAACCCTAATTTCTTCCCCAAATCAATTTCCCTAAATTTTAAACTTCCAACGGCCATATAAGTTTACTGTGCCAACGTCATTGACCAAAAACTGACACGTAGGCCAAACAGTTACACCGTGTCACTGTGCCGTTAAAAATTTTAACTCCGTCTGCCAAAAGGACTCAATTGAATGCGATTTTACCAAAACGAGGACTAAATTGAACAAACAACCAAAATAGGGACCAAATTGAATAATTTTGACAAAAATAAGAACCAAATGTGTATTTAAGCCAAAAACTTTTCTTCAGATCGGCCTTTTAAGAGGCTCTTCCTATGTCTTTTATCCGATATCTTGAAATTTATTAGAAAACACAATTTTGATAAGTTTTAGTTAGGGGTGATAAAAATATTGTGTTCCTGAATATTCCTTGATACTTAATATTTGCTGGGTATTTATTATCCATAAGAACATATATTTTAATATTTTTTTATAAAGATTAGTCTGATTTGAAAATTAAAATTAAAATTTGTTTTAAATTTAAGAAAATAAAATTATATTTAACATTTATAACAAAAATAATTACAATTAGTTATTATGTAATGTATTTTTTTCTAATATGATGAAACTTATCCGTATTAAAAGTTTTATTCTATAAAATATTGCATTCACGTAGTACAATAACGAAACACGTAATAATTTTGAGATATAATATATTTGCAACCTCTAACAAGTTTAAATTTTTGTTTTTGTTTCTAATGTTCATTTTAGCTTTTCATTCTTGTTAAATTTTCTTTTATTTTTGTTCTTGAAAACATCATCTAAAAATAAATTTATCTTACCGTTCAAAGTGTTGTCCACATAAATAGGAGTCAAAAAAAACAATACGAAAGATAAAATTCCAAATAAAAACATATTTAAACTTAATTTTAATATTATTTGTTTGAAATAGACGTGAAAGAATGGTTATTCAATTTGTTTGTTAAGACGATGGTATTTATCCGACGACATTGTGAAAATGTTAAAAAGTTAAACAGGAAAGTGTTTCAAACTATAGTAACTAATAACACAATAATAGTTGTTGATAGAAATCAAGTTAGGAATATTCCTAACCGACAGTCAAATCTCTTCCGAGTGTGTGTGTGTATATATAATATATAACACACACAACTCGTAAATAAAGTCTTTATTCTAGAAATAGTAAAAAACAAATCGCAGTGAAATTACTTCTAAAGTCCAAGTATTTAACAAACGTACTGAAAAGATTGTTAGTGCATGCAAGGGATAACATTTCTTAACTTTTTAGCCTTGTATGCGGGCTGTAGCATATAGCTGAAAAAGAAACTAAAAAACGAAAGGAGGTTCGGGATTAGAATATCTGAGTAAAAATATGTAAGTACCAACTTTCCAATATAACAACAATAAAAAAAAATGAAGACAATTATCTACCTGCAAGAGTCGCCCTACTTGTCCAGGGCGTTGGCATGTTCATGTTAAGCAGGGGAAACATGACTGGACTTGTTTCTGGAGCCATGGCAAATGAAAACAATGCCAATGGTGCATATAACTACATCAACAGGGATATCACCCTTTAACAGAAATTTGAGATGCCCGGAACCAAAATTTTTCTAGGCAAAAAGAAAATAAAACTAATGCTTCTCCATCTATCCGGCTATATCTGTACATAACAATAGAACTAAAAATCTGCTATACATCTTTTGATCATTTTTTTCTAACTCGTTCTCTTCTGCCATCTACTTTTGTATATATGCAACACTCTTCATATTGCCAGTGTGCCTTCAGAAACCGGGGTCTCATCTAATGAATCCGTTGATTGGGATTTTGGTTTGCCCGCAATTTTATTATTATTATTATATCCATAACCTAGCGAATTTCCGCTTGCTTCACACAGCTGCACAGATAGATCAAGAACAACGTCCATTCAAATATCCAATATAAAAGAGTGATATAAACTGTGAATGTTTATGCACGAATTCAAAAGGAATATTACCTCTGAGAGCTCAGCCAGATGTCGAGATCTGAATTCATTTATAGTTGCTGCAATCTCCGACGTGGGGAGTTTGGCCTAAAGAAAAATGAAGATCACCCACCATTGTGTCATAATTTTCATAAATTATTAATAAATATAATAAAAAAAATTAATAGTTTACAAAGTAACGCCTAATTACACATCATCTGACATTTTCATTTTATTTTTTTCTTCTCATACTTACAATTTTATAAACGGAACAGCTAGTTCTGCCAACTAGATGTGAAGAATGCGTAAAAGAACAAAAGTTTGTTCAAACCATTTCTAAGAAAAGTTAATCAAGATTCAAGTAAACTAAATATAAAGAGAAATTAACGATAGTGAATGCACAGGATTCAATCGCAACAAGAAATAACCAATAATCATTTGCTACTAACTATGACAAATTTCAATATGACTATTAACATAAATACGAGAGAAGCGGGTTAAGGTATTTTCTATTAAATCAATATTTTGTTTCAATAAAAATATGATATTCAATGAAAATTGTAACCTGAGAAAGCAGAGCAGCTGCTAGTTGAAGACTTGGTTCCAAAGTCTCTGGGACGACCTGCAAGTAGAAGAAAGTTCTCTAGAGTAAGCATTTCACTAACCGTGTGTTTTTCTTTTAATTTTGCTACAATAAACAACAGCTTTTTTTCCTATGACAGCATTTGGTTGCAGATAGAATAGAGTAGAATGCCTATTCAGTTTTCTTGTTTAATCCTTTTAATGGATTCATAATTTACCAAACATTTTAATGCGATGACCAAATGCTACACTATCATGGAATTGTATCACCAGGTAATCAAACAGGAATACTAGAATAGGTACTAGAATATTACAGCAGTGGCTCCAGCCTTTTCTAAATTCAATCCATGATCAACGTCATGGGCACGGACAAAGGTCTTCACGTTTGGGAAGTACTTGCTCAGAGCCCAGACTGTTCTATAATTTGCACCAGGTGTATCGAGTGTTATTGCTGCAGCACATGCCCTTTCAGCTCCAAGTTTATGTAAGACCTAAACACACATCCCAGAAAGAATAAAGATAAAATCAAGTAAGAACTGTTATGCGACTAGTGTTGCTGAGGCGACGTGCACTACCTCTCTACTACCAGCATCCCCAAAATACACAGGAAGACCCAGACCACGGCCAACTGCCACTCTATCACTGAAGATAATAAGAAATATGATAAACAAGTTAGTTCATCATCTCTTTAACCTCTATCCAAAGCCACCCATATCTTACAAGCAAACCATATAAAAAAATAAAGATATGAAAACATTCTGTTCATGAGAAAAAAAATTATGAAAAAAATCATGTGAGAGTACTCCAATCTTCTGGGTATCATACAATATATGAATGTAAATTGCATATAGATCATTGCCAGAAACAATTGTGTCATGTCTTGTCAATTTATTTACTCATGTACAATCCAAGATTGTCTCTCATCCTAGACTTCAATTATCAGAAACATTGAACTAGAACTAACTATATATAGATGCTCCAATTAAGTATAAAACACTACACTCGAACAAACTATTGTGAAAAATTAAAACAAATATTATTGTGATAATTTTATTTTCTTTCCCCCAGGAGACAAGCCGGTATTGCATCTAACAATGTAGATATCAAATCATTCATCCACAGAGAATGAACAATAATTTCAATTAGCAAGTTGTTACCTTCTTACATCTAGTGCGACGAATGGAATAAGACGCTCAGAAAGAAGTTGGGCAATGATCTAAACATAATACAGAAGTAAGTCGTTACACCTAAATCAGTTATATAAAAAATAAACTATTTAATCAAACCAAAAAAGAGTTTACCTGTCCCACTCGTCCAAATCCACAAATAATAATATGATCTTGCAGATCATCTGTCTGTAAAAAGGTGTCATCCAAAAAGAACTCAGTCAACTACCAAATTTTCATGTTACTCTGAAATAAACGAATTACAAAATGGTAAATCCAAATGGGATAATTGCATCCACTACCCCATTCTGGTTTAGGAAGAGCTCTCCTTAAACTACTACATAGTTTTTAGCTATAAATGTCAACTAAATTGTTAATAATGAACCAATAACATTCGTGTCAACTGATCAAGATGAAAAAAGTTAATAAAGAACCTATAGCCCAAAAAATTGAAATGAAAGAAATAAGCACTCATAATGTCAAAAAGGTATGAAGGGTATCAAAGTTCGCCATTCAGACATAATTATCATTTCTCTGATTAAGAATTCTATCGAAACGTGCTATCCCTATGGAATCAGAACAAACTTTTAACAAGGGAGTGAGGACTTTAGTAACTATAGTTAACTGACTTCATAAAAAACTTCACCAACTGAGCTAGGTTTATAGTTTTCAACTTATTCCATCCCTACACTTTTCTGATAAGATATGTCAAACTAAAATGAGTTACCAAACTGAGCTCTGCGGTGCTTGGGCATGGTTATAAACCGACTCCAAAATATAAATAGGCATATATAGTGCTGTGTCATATTAGGTTTTGATATTCATTGACCAATGGTATAAATGTTGTTATTTACTATAAAGAAAAATTAAAAATTTTGAACAATAAATACAGCTAGCATTTTATGTTACCCATATTTTCAATCACATGAAGCACCAAGTGATGATCCATGTTCTTCTCATTCAGTCACCCACACAACATATCCCAATGATGAAAATTTCGGTTGACCACTATTTCTCATGAAAGGTATGATCTACTTGGAACCTCCATTCTATTTATAACTTTCTTGGTTATCATTGCTTGTCTCCCTCCTATCTCTCCTTCGTATTCTTTTTTTTTTTATTGCAATTACTAAAAGTATTCGTGAAAAACTTGGCAAATCTGATGGCGACAAGGGATTGATAAGATACATGTTTTTGAATGCAACGATACTTGAGATTTGGTGCTTGCTCCCCTTGAGAGAAAGGAAATTGGTTTGCAAGTGGGTGTATGCTATAAAAGTTGGACCAAATGGAGAGGTAGACATCTTAAAGCTAAGTTGGTGGCAAAAGGATATATTGAAATCTATGGTCTTGATTACATACTTCAGTAACATTCTTTCTCCTGTGGCCGAAATCACTACAATCCATCTCATTATTGTTATAGCTGCTATCAATCACTAGCCTCTTCATTAGTTAAATATTGAAAACGCATTTCATCTTGGTGAGCTTGAAGAAGAAATTTATTTAGAGCAACCTCATGGTTTTGTTATTCAGGAGGAGTTCTATTTGGTTTGCAAGCTCCATTGATCTCTTTATTGAGGAGGGAGAAATCGAGAAGGCACATGATGAATTTTGTGTGTTTAGACCAAAATGGAACTAACCTATTTATAGGGTAGATAATATAATTACAAAATATTCAGCTACCTTATTTTAGGCTAATAATAACATAAAAATAAAATCAATTTAATTGATCCTAATATTATCATATGTATAAGATTCTAACATACCTACACTCCCCTCAATCGATCTATATTTCGGGAAATTGAAGAATGATTAAGCTAATCCAATACTTATTTTATGTACTACTAGATAATAGTAGATGCCTCTTAGTTTTATTGGGATCTATGAATTGAGGGAATTTCACTTGCAAACTAGGATTAAGATAATTCAACTGAAATATGTTTTAAATGGCTGACTGAAAATCCATGACTCCATGTGGTCGGACATCAGTTTCTGCACAACTTTGATAAAGACCAAATACGACAACCACATTATACCTGCAGGTCCAAAATTCCTATACCTACGAAACATAAACAATTTATTTAGCTCTAAGAATTTGATAAAACAATGCCCAAATAAGGGTGCCCAATCATAGATACTTCTTAATCTAAAATTTCATGATCATTATTAACGAAGCTAACAGTCAGCTACTCGTGTAAGAGAATTTACCTCACTTTCTTCAGGTAATAGTCTTCTAACATCATTCTGCTCAAAACGGGAAGCAATCAGCTGGCCGCCTGCTGCTAGCCATGGTGTGATGGCCATTGAAATGCCCACAACCAGAAACAGCAAAGATGACAGCTGGGAAGACATTATGCCCTGCATAAATACCAATTAGTGGGGGTAAACAGCTCTTTCATTTGCAAACTATTAAGGAAAAACCCAACTCTTAGTGGTGACTAGTAAAGAGATTTTTATTTGCAAACTATTAAGGAAAACTCCAACTCTTAGTGGTGACTAGTAAAGTGATCTGCATTTTGTATTTTTCAACTTACAAGGAAGACCAATCATTAACAACTAAAGACAATACAAAATTCACAAAAACAGAGAACTTCATCTTAAACAAGAAACGTGCTAGCCAAGCCCCACACCCTACTTAAATATCATTCCCATAAATGTTGCAAGAGCTGAGCACCAGAAAGAACAAAGAAAGATATAATTCAGCCTAAGAAAAGGATATAATCATTCTCAGACTTTAGAAAATATCAAAGCTTCTATTCCAAGTAATAAAAATATAACACATCTCAATCTCAACTCATAGAACGTTATCGATATAATCTACCTAAAACCTCCCCGGCAATTGGAGGAAATCACCGGAGGTTAAGGCATGCATCAAAGCTTCCCAATAAAACCACATATTGTAATCCTATAATATCCAAGGTAACAAGCAATGCAGGAACAAATGTTCATGGATCTCAACTCTTACTACACGTCTTGCTAAAACAGAACTTATTTTATGAACATACGTTTAACCCAGAACCCATTATACATACATTTATTTAAGTAACTACAGAAAAGTGGCGTATTTTACATGAATATCAAGTCCTAGAGTAAACTACCACAAATAAAACACAACTCTTCACATAAAAAACAGTTTTAAGGACAAAAAACCTGATTAACGGCATCACCAAAAGCCACAAATGCAAACTCTCCACCAGGAGCAAGAAGAAGACCAGCTCTGATGGCAGAAATAAAGGAAATCCCAAACATTCTACCCATCAAAGAAACCAAGATAGTCTTGCCAAATATTAAGAGTCCTAGTGTAACTCCGATGACTGGGAAGTTTGATACAAGAAGTTTTGGATCTATTGACATTCCAACCTGAAAAGTCACAAAAACCAATTGTCATCGATTATGTAGATAAAAGCTGGCTGATCATTAAGACACAGATAGTAACAAAAAAATCAAGAAAAATTCACACTTAAGCAATCAAGATTTCCAATCAATATAGCATAATTGTTTTTGTCTAGATTCTAGATCGATCAAAGTTCAAAATGTTATAGGTATACAAACCCATTTTTTCTTTAGACAGAATTAGCTTTCTTTCAAGTAACAAAGCTATCCCCAAGTGGCCAAGGCCAGCTTGTGGGATAAGGCTTGGTTAATACTGTGTAAGTGTGCAAGTTCTAACTATAATAGACCATGGCATAACTAATGTTTTCCTATTGTCAGATCATCAGTACATAAGTAACAGCTACAGACAAAGAATTGTTCACATAAACATTCGCCCCTTTTTGTCAATTGTTATAGAACTAGCATACAACCCAACTAAAAGCAATACTTCAAACTAAATTATTTTCACAAAAAATTCAGTTACAGTAGAATCTAAAATTGAATATTCATTTTACAGAGTTATTAGTTGACTTTGTGCACGCCTAAATAAAGGAAATGGTTTGATCTCTAAAATATTCAACTTTGATTCAGTTTTTCTTCTGGTGTTTTTCTGCATAGAGAAAACTACTTTTAACTTCGATTTAGTGCTATGAAGTCCAGATGTGTGTCTGTGTGTGTATGTCCACCACTTCCCGCACAATTAGATACTAATGAAGATTTCCAACTCTTCAATTCATTGCTTTTAAATATTCTCATATGAATATATCTCGCACAAGTACTTGACTACATGCTTTTAAACTATGGCCACATATTGGCTTCAAAGAACTCCGAATCCACATATCTTGCTACAAGAACCATAACCCAAATTTTAAGAAAATAGATATGTTTCAGATGAACAAATAAAATAATACAATTAACAAATTTGTGAATTCCGATATTTAGAACCTACCGTCATAAAGAATAGCCCTAACAGAAGGCCACGATATGGAGCAATGTCAGATTCAACCTGTAACGAAAATTCAGTTTCTGCCAACAGTAAACCAGCCAAAAAGGCTCCTAATGCCATGGAAAGTCCTGCCTGTTTTATTTAAAGGAAAACAGAAACAAGTCAAGATCCAGTTAATGAACTAAAAAATATAGGATTTGAAAACTGGACCAATCACCAAACTAGGTCACAGTTTAATGGTTTAAGCATAGTTGAATCAGAAATATCTACATTCATCTTAGTAAATTATATCAAACTAAGTTTTATTTTATGGAATAGGATGAGTGAAATGTTATTTATCCACCCAACCCCACACCATGAACGGCTACTGATAGAACCAACCCAACTGGCCAATTGATTTCCAGGCAATGGCTGGACCAAACAATCAAACCTTCAGAAGCCTTATCAATCCCCAAAATGCTTATTTAAAACATGAAAAGTTGTTCGTTTCTACATAAACAAAAGCACAAGAATGAACTATTCAACCAGTTAAAACCCAAAAGAAAGGATAAGAATGAAAAGGAATAGGACAATCACATACCCTGGCCGTAAGAAGACTTGTGCCAAGAATAACAAGGAGTGTATTGGCTGAGAAAATTTCAGCATTTTGATTTTCTGCAACCTGCTTGTATATTGGTCGAAGGAGCTGTGAAGAAGAACAGAACATTCAGCACAAAGCATACTCTGCACCTTCAATTAAAGTACCACCTTGCAATATCTTCCAAATGAATCCCAACAGGATATCACTTGTCCTATGAACAAATCATTTTTAATGATATATATATTTTATGATTACCATCTCGAGTCCTTGAGACAATTATCACCAAATATAATAAATGGTCATTCTATTTAATGTATATAGAAACTTCCACTAAGATCACATAAGTTCAATCACTACAGTCCAAAATTTATCTCAAACTATGTAAGCAACCGAGTCTATGTATTTCATGTATGGTACCTTATTAGTAACTTCCATTAACATATCAGAATGTTTCAATTTCAAGGAATTATATATATATATCATGTGAGACTGACACCTAAGTAATAGAGAGGCTGCCCTAGCATCACGCTTTATGTAAATGCATGTCTTGAAAAGCATACAAATCAAGACTTAATTACATAAAATATAGTGACTAAAGAAGATTTCCCTCCAAGTAGAAAAATGTAAGCATCAGTTATCCTAATTAGAACTACATGTTAGTAACAGTTATACTGATGAGAGATTTCACAGTCCACTTCCGAATACCACTTACCAATCGTCCCCCTGCAATAATGGCAGTGATTGCAACTGCTGCCTTAACAGCAGCCATTCCAAGTGCTTCGGCAATTGCTTGAAAACCAACCTGAATATATAGATTGGTCTTTACAATGAATGAGGGGTTCAGAAGAACAAAGGCAGAATTACAGAGTAAACATGTAAGAAAAATAACAATGAAAACCTCAGAAGGTCACGTGCTGACCTGAATATAAATAAAATATGAAATTAATTGGCAGACCTATAAATAGTGATTAATTACCACATTCTGTTCCAGGCCAGTAGAAGGGAAATAATTAAAAAAGAACCTGTCATATGCAATGTGGTTATACTAAATTTATTGCTGAAATTTCTGCTTGCACTTTTATTTCATGTTTTCATACTTCTTTCAGCATGTTAAATTTAAGTGTTTCATGTCATATACTGTCTCTCAGACTTCACAGGAGTCTAGTCTACACAACTTAATCATGTTCTAAACAGCCAAACCTAGTGTCCAAGAGCTTAGAAAAAGATTACCCCTCCTTTGGAAGAATTAGGAGAAATAAGAGGTATGAGTATTAGCAACACCACAACAGCCAGATCCTGAATAGAAACATACAGAAAGTTTGTGTCAAAATATTGCATCCCCAATACAATAAGAAATAGAAGGCATTTAAGAGCTAATAACAAAGAATCAAAGTCAGAAATGGCAAATTCATATAACTATAACAATTGCCTGATACAGCAGACAAAGTAGAGAATGCTTGTTGAGGATCTCTACAGAAAAAAAAAAAAGTGCCTAAGGGACAAATGATTCATCCAGTCATCTGCCCCAACATCCAAATAGACATGATAATTTTACAGTTTAATCCTTGCTTGTTAGGAACATGCTTGTTTAGTGTCTCTCAAAACATGGTACAAAAATTCTAGACTGAGCAAAGTGCAAAGATAATATGCTCATCCAATAACATACAACTATTGGAAATCATGATTAATTTATCCAGAGCAGTAGCAGCAAAAGTATTGCCATACTAAAGAAAGAAACATATAACAATCATATGGCAAAGTTCAGCCATATGTCACAAGAATAATATTCTCCTTAAAATCTAGCACAACATTTAACAAAAGAAAAATCTTTCAGTATTTAAATAGATGGGTAAGGAATAAAATAACCTGAAAGAGTAACACAGAAAAAGTAGCTCGGCCATGCCGTGATGTGCTCTCACCTCTCTCCTGCAACACCTGCAGAACAAGTTCACTGAAATTATTGCAGCATGATAGACTCATCAAAAATAAAATAAAAAGTAGATAGAATGCACACTTCCTTTTTTTACCATTTGAATGTATGTATAATGTATTACTCATATAAGGGAGCCTTTCAATGATGTGCATTTGATACAGCTAAGGCATTAAGTTTTATTAAGCAGTAATAAGCATTAAAACGTCTATTATTAACAGATCCAAGCTACAACATAACTTCAGCAATCACTTACCTAGTATTTTCAGTTAATGTTAGTCAATATAGATAGATATTACTTAAACATGCAAGCTTAGGTTCTTTACCTGCAGAACAACAGCAGTGGATGATAATGCAAGGCCATTCCCAACAACAATAGCAGCAGGACCAGGTTGGCCACAGATAAAATGAACCACCAAACCAATAGCTACAGCAGTTGCCAAAACCTTCATTTGTTCATACAGTTGGTTAATACAGTACTACAGTATAGCTTGTGCTGAACAATAATAACGAAGGTGGGAGGGACGGGGTTTCCAATCACCTGTGCAGAGCCTAATCCGAAGACATATTTCTTCATTGAACTAAGCCTTTCAACAGAGAGCTAAAACAACAAAGAAAATAAGAGCGTCAATTTAGCTCTTCTAATAATGGTTATGGTCAAAGTAAACATAAACTGAATAAGAACCACCCACCTCTAGGCCAATATTGAATAGAAGGAAAACAACTCCAAATTCAGCTACTGCTTTTGTGCCATGTACGTGACGAATGATAGAGAGACCATAAGGCCCAATCAAGATACCAGCGGCCAAATAGCCAAGAACAGGACTGCCTAAACAATGTTGCGAGTAAGATAGAGGGCATAGAGTTGGCACAAAAAATATGTGAATATGTAAGGCAATTAATTTTATTGAGTATACCTTTAAAAGAAAATTAACATATCTAGGTAATCGTTCGATGCTTATGACAAAAGCATACTATTCAAACGTAAGTGAAAATTTTTCCTTTAACAGTTTCATATTGCCATAACCATAATTTTCAAAAAGCAAACATGGGTAAGATAAATGAACCAAGCCACCAGTTGGTCCAGTCAACCTAAAAAACTGTTAGAAATCCCATGTTCGAACTAGTGAACAACAGATCAAACCATGAAATCTGGACATGATTTTTCATTTTAATAATGATCATTTACAACAAAATGCCATTTACACTACGCCAAGTTTTATTTGTTGTTTAAGTGTCACAAGCATGGTTAATTTTAGAAAATATTATATTTTTTCTTTTTTTGTTTCTAGGCTTGATTACTAATTATATTATGCTATATCTATAAAAGTTTAAGAGGTGCTATATTTATTATAATTTTTTCAACTGTTTTTTAATAAAGTCACATATTTTGAAGAACATTTTGGTACTTGCAAAACCCAGTTCATCCTCGACCACACTCAAAACCTTGAATCTTTCTTATGCATGACCAGTCTGAGTTTGAAAAAATTGGCCATAACCATACTAAGAAACAAACCAAGAGCTAAAAGGAGTGGATATAATCTATGCATCGAAGTTTGATTGAACCAAAATATGTGGAGTTTGGTGCCTAATCACATTCTAACAAAAACATCTAGATCCTACACAACTTTGCCATACTTGGCAGACTATGTGCAATTCAACTCTATGAAAACATTGCAAAAGAGTTACCTCCAGGGATTTTCTGAAATATTGGCACAAATATAACACTTGCAAGTAATAGCCAAAGCATGTCAAAGAGGGAGGCTTCTTCCTCATTCACCTGGGAATGAAGTATAACATAGTCATATAATATTTATAAAATAGCGCACAAGACTAAAGGGGAAGAATGAAGAAAAACAAACCTCTTGATGAGGTAATGACGCAATGATTTTCTTGATTTTCTTGGGCAGTTTCTGTAGGTGTCTAACCAGCGGCTTTGCACTAGAGGAAACTTCTTCAACACTGGTCATGATAACGTCTGCCTGGGGAAGCAGCTGAGCATTCCTATCCACTTTATTAGCAAAGAAGGTAACCCTGAAGTAAAAATTCACCGTTTACTGAATACTATGTTAAATCTTTATATTAAACCTTTGCATGTAAATTTTTATATTATATGTCCTGGTCCAAAGTCCAAACAAAAGCAATTTAGCTTTCAAAAAATATAATCAAACAAGCCAGTGAATATTATGCCTAGATATTCTTAATCGTGTTGAGCAGAAAACTCAAAAATATCATATTAGTACTTTGTATCATTACTCCTATACCATACATATTATGCCAATCACATAATGTGTATATATTCACCTAGATAAATTGCTTTAGAAGGATAGAAATAAACGATAGCAATAAATGAAAAAGATGTAGCACGATTATACAGACCCTGCTCCCATTAACAAGACCCCAAATATCAGCTTGGGCAACTGCTTCCGTACAGATATTATAACGCCCTGAAAGACTGACGCTGGTGTGAACTCAGTCCCATCTTCATTAAAAGAAAAGTATGACGCAGAAAAGAATCGAGAAGACTTTTTCAATAATGCCTTGGGAGCAAAAGGTGAACTATCTTTGGCTAAATCTTTCTGTGTTTCCTGCTTTTTCGCTTGCACAGCATTCTCATTATCACTTAAATAATCAGACTGTGTTTTGTCTTCCAAAATTTGGTTGGCTTTATCAGATAGTGTTTCAGGTGATAAATTTGAAACCAAAGATTCATCATCAATTGACAAATCTTTGTCTCTTTCAACATTGGCATCACCAGAAAAAGAGTGAACCACTTTCTCCTCCTCAAGAATAGCCTCAACATCGGGTGCTTGGGTAGTTTCTATGGTATCAGTATTTGAATTAGAATTAGACTTATCTGCTCGTTGTAAGGCAATCTCTGCATCATTCACACGTTTTGTTGCCTCAAGTTCAAAGGCAACAGCTTGCTCAGCCAAAAGCATTATGTTTGTAACATCCTCCTCAGCTTTCACAGCATTCAGCTGAGCCTTTTCAGCAATTTCTTGCAATTTGCTCACTTCCTTCTGCAACTCTTCCTTCCTACTTTGCAAGCGCCTCAGCTCTGCCTCACAATTGGCTAAGTTAGCCTGGCATTCCTTGATATCTTCTTGAGCAAACAAAATAGCTTTCTCATGTTCCTCTATATCCTTATCACCATTGCTCTCATTAGAACCTTGTGCTGAATCAGGAACTTCTTTTGTGGGCTCCAAAGATTCTATGGCTACTTGAAGTCTTGCCTCAGCTAATGAAAGAGCCATTGTTGCAGTTTGGACAGCTTCTTTGGCCACAAGCTCTTCATTGTCTATTTCTTTGATGGTGTCAAGGGTAGAATTAAGAGCATTCAAAGAAATCACAGCTTCATCATGCAAAGAAATGGCAGTCTCTGATATTTTTTTAACCTTTTCCTCAAACATGGTACTATTTATTTGAGCTACTTCTAGCTCCTTCCTGGCCTTTTGCAATAGTTCTTTCAATTCATCCACACTTAGTTCGTCTGATCCTATTTCACTCCCTCCCTCTTTTCTTCCGGCTTGCTCTTCTTCTTCCAAAGGTGCATCAAGTTCAACACTAGAAACAGGCCCCAATCCTGCATCCTCACCCGAACCTTCCACATAATCAACAGTCCGACCGTTGCCAGTAACATAAGCTAAAGAATCATTACCCTGGCACTTCGACCAAACCACTCTAGACCCCGTAAAAAGACTATTATTCTTACAAGACAAACTTCTCTTAATATTCAAAACTTTAATCTCCCTACCAGTAAACACCCTGGAATTACTCCAACAAGCAGAAGCACTCATTCCACTAACACGAAATTTTCTTGGTGGTGTTAAATTTATGGCTTTTAATGTGTGGATAAAGAATTCAAATCTCTTGTGGTAAGTAACTCTTAAATGTTGTATGCGAAAATAAGTTAGCTTCTTTACTTGATTTGTCGGTAGT
>Ga0214544_1009583_pt1 | contig 15047 bp, 5 predicted proteins | sample CNSS3metaG_FD_160074 | JGI IMG/M metagenome (GOLD analysis project Ga0214544, IMG submission 160074) | Root nodule microbial communities from cowpea collected in UCLA plant growth center, Los Angeles, California, USA - CNSS3 | ecosystem: Host-associated > Plants > Roots > Nodule | place: USA...
AAAAAAAAAATAACATATAAAAAAAGAGATATATATATATATATATATATATATATATATATATATATATATTCAAAACATTTGCATTTACACAAGAGTTTAAAAGCTACATCTAACCCCAAAAAAATGGGTTTAACTCTCCATTGTCATGGAGAGCACAAGCTTACAAAAATGGAAATGGAAGAGGAAGGAGATACAAAGAGGAAAAAATGAGAGTTCCCACAAGCTCTAGCAGTCCTCTAAGCACTCCAAGTCATGTTGTTTGAGCTCCACAACGTCCAAGATGAGTTTCCCTTGCAAAAACATGAAGAAATAGGGCTAACTTGCCACATCAGCGAAAGTGACGCCTGACGAAAGCCACTTGCTACCAGGCGCGACCTGTTAAATCAGTGTTAAAGACTTACGTGTATCGGCCGATGGTCTCTAGGTACCGCCTGACACTGAGTCACTGAATGCATGCTGGCGCTTGGCTCTAGCTTTGTGTCACCCGACAGTTACTATTTCTTCCATTTTATAATATTTTTTATCTTCTCCTTTCTACTTCGGGTCACTCACTTGTCTAGGTTTTGGAACAAAGTTTCCTGTCTACCAAAAGATACAAAAAATGGGGATTAGTTGTAAAATTATATCAATGTAACCCAAAATGTATTTATTTACAAAAGCAAGGTAAAATTGAGAATTAAGTAGGTTGAAAGCTATGGAAGAGTTGATTTTGCTAATAAAATGTAACCTAGATAGAGGTAAAAATTAAGATTATCAATGAGGTGGTCGTGTGTTTGAACCTTGTCTAGAATAAAATCATAATATTTTATTTTTTTGCCTTGGTGACGAATTTGAGTAGGTGAAGAGCTGAATGTAGGTTCTACGAATCGGGACACAGACAAAGAGGTTAATTAAGGACCAAATTAATGTGGAGATTTCATTTAATTTTGTTTAAATTTAACTAAATTAGTTTTAGTGTTGGCAAGGGGAAGGTATCAGCCACCAAATTACACTATAGAACTGAACTAAGAGTGAATTGAAAGGTGGAGATAGTTGGGGATCAAAGGGAGGACAACTTAGATCAAGGAGAAAGCTAGAAACATTTTTGGAGTGAGAAATCCAGGATAGGGGAGTTGTTATCTGTGTTTATGATTAAATTATATGTTTTCGTGGTATATGGTATAATGGGGTGCCTTATCTATTGAATATTGTTCACTAGAGTGCCAAAATGCATGACAAAATTGATGATTGGGGAGATTTCGAGTTAGTACAGGTGTAGGAAAATCTGGGCAGAACCTAGATTTGTATGCACTGTCTGGCGGCGCATGAACTGTCGTCAGGCGACACATTAGTGTAGTAGGACATTTTGGTTGTGTTCTATGTTTGACGTTCTTGGTGGGAGGGTTTATCTAGTAATTTCGTGCATAATATAGATTAATTGGGCAGACGGTGTGGGAAGAAAACACTTGCATGTAAGATGATTAAATATTTATATAAAATGATGGATGGGACTAAAAGTGTGTAAAAGTAAGGTTGCTTGGTGTGAAATGTTGTATAGTGTATGTTTTGGAACCTGTCATTTTGTGCAAATTGGAATGTTAGTTGAAATTCAAGGTGGCATGTTTTGGTTGGTAAACGAATAAGGACATAGTAAATTAAATTAATGAATGAGTGATGGCATAATCTCAATTATGAAATTGTTGGTAAATGAATGTGTTGAATTTGTGATTCAATCATATAATTATGGTTGGATAAGTATAATTGATATTATTAATTGTTGGGTGTGTGTCTAGGGTTCTTTAGAACCTGCCCAAAATGCCAGAAGTCAGTAGTACTGTCGCTACTAGTATGGTGCCTAGCGACGCGGGACGAGCCACTAGGCGATAGGGATCCAAAACAATGGTAGTGGTCACTAGAATCGCATGGCGCCTAGCGATGGGCGGTGGTTCTACTAGGCGAAAATGGTCAGGTAGAGTGCTTTGGAGATTCAGGGCACTTGGCGGCGTGAAGCGTCTGCTAGGCAATTTGGAACCAGTTTTAGACTAGCGATATGTGTGAAGCGCCATGCGGTGTCGAGTACAAAGTTGGATTGCATGGAGGATTCTACACAACTTTGGATAGAGTTCTTGAGGCGATGACTTGTTAGGGGCCTTTTACAAGTTGTAGCTCATACTGGGTTAACACGTGGCTACTTGAGGTTGTAGCCTGGTGGTTTTGGAGGTCTAGTGGAGTATGCGAGATTGTGGCTCGTACGAATGGATTTCGGAAGATTGTCGTCCTCGGTGATTAGCCGACGAGTTTGGTAGTCTTGGGACAAATACAGACTGTGGTTCGTATTGGGGAACTCCACTTGGTATTGTAGATTGTAGTCCATAACAAGATCATTCCCACGTGTGGACTATAGGTGGTGGCCTGTAGTCGAAGGGGCAAGTAGACACTCATGGCAGCAAGAATCGACCAAGCGAATCATCAAAGTTGTAGGATCAAAAGGCATCTAGAGAAAGATGTGAATGTTTGGGTGTAAGGTTTAGGTGTATCAGAAGTGTTAGGGGTTTTAAATTGTTATTGTAATGTACATTGTAATGTATTTTTATTTTGAGCTCATCCTATCTGTGTGTGGTTGGTGATGATCATGTAACTCGTTACATGGGAGCAGATGTTGATGCATGTGAGCACATGGATACTTAGAGCCGAACAAGAGCCAACATGGGGGACTTTTTTTATGGACTTATTTTTTTGGATTTTATGGATTATTTTGTAATCAGTTACTATAAATTGTTTTGTAAGCATTGAACGCATTTATGGATTTTATCTTTTGGCGCTTATAAAATAAAGTTTGAATTTTCCCATGTTTTGGGAAAGTACTTCTTTAATAAATGTGATTTATTAATATTTCTATTATTTTAGTTCTAAATAAGTAAATGTACTTTATGTTTAAATGCACAATCAATTAGTTGTCTACTCTAGTATAGGTTCTAATATCGTGTCCAATGATTGGATACTCACAAATATGTAATCAATAATTATCATGCAGTTAAAGCAAGAATAAAACACAAGAGTGATGAAAAAGAATTATATTCATTAATGGAATTCATGGATAATTAAAAATACATTACACCCAACCCGTGTGAATGAGGGAGTTAGTTACTCCTAGACATACTAAATACAAGAATGATGTTGAAATTGAATTCCTCTAGCCTTTGGAATGCCCTTCTACCTTCAAGTGTAGAGACATCAAGTTTCTTTCTCTCCAAGTGTGTGTTTAGCTTATGTTAGGCCCTTAATTTATAGACTTTCATAATTGGACTAGGCCTAAAATTTAGATTTGATTTGATACTTGAATAAATTGTAAGATATAATTCTTGAAATATATCTTTTAATCTTTGGAGATTCAATATCTTTGGATTAATCTTCAATTATTCTGACTTGTAATTTGAATAGCCAATTTTGTGGATATCTAATATTGTTGATAATCTTTGACTACTCAATATTCCAATCATTTTGTTGATAATATTCCCAAATCTCAGAGATATCCCTTTATTTGCATAATATAATCCACACATTTATCTTTTCCACTTTTATAGGTTTAATTACTCGGATGATACCCACTTTGGTACATGTGTGTCAATCTAGTATCCGCTTTTAAAAAATTGTCAATTGCATCCCAACTTTTGAAAAAGTGCTTCAATTAGGTTCCTTTCAAACGGAGTTGACTAACGCCGTTAGTCAACGTGCCACGTGTCAGTATATGGCTTTTTTTTAAAATTTTAATTTTTTTAATTTTTTGAAAACATAAATAAAAATGCCACGTGTCAGGTCCCTATGTGTGACATCTGCCATTGTCAGTGTCACTATTAGATGCAATTGTGTTGATTTCGATTTAGTCCCTATGTATGTCTTTTTGTTTCAATTTAGTACCTACTTATATGTATCTAATTCAATTTTGTCCCAATTTTTTTAATAAGTAAAATAGTTTTGTAATTCATTTTTTATAAAATTAAAACTAATTAAGTATAAATATTTTTACAAAATTATGTACTAATGTTTATATTGTTTCTCTCAATTTCAGACCAAATTTATTATTTGTATAAATGTTTTACTAATATTTTTTATTAAAGATGACTTTTTAACATATTACTTTCTTAATTACTTTTTTTATTAAGTACTCATGTTTTGTTAATTTTTTTTTCCAAAATAGAACAATATTATCTCTTACTAATTTTAAACCAAAATTTCTATTTGTCTGAATGTTATACTAATTTTTTTTATTAAAAATGACTTAATAAAATGACTCTTACCACTAAATTTTAATATAAATATCAAATACTTAATTTTTGTAAAAATGTTATACTTAATTACTTTTAATTTTATAAAAAATGAATCTTAATTATTAAAAAAAATTAGGTCAAGATTGAATAAGATACACATAAGTAGGTATTAAATTGAAACAAAAAGACATATATGGGGACTAAATCGAAATCAACACAATGACATCTGATAGTGACACTGACACGTGGCATTGCAATGCGACGTGGCACTGACAATGCCACATGTCACACACAGGGACCTGACACGTGGCATATTTTTCAAAAAATTTAAAAAAAAAAAAATTTAAAATTTTAAAAAATAAAAAATAAAAAAACACATACTGACATGTGGCACGTTGACTAACGACGTTAGTCAACTTCGTCTGAAAGGGACCTAATCGAAACACTTTTTCAGAAGTTGGAATGCAATTAACACTTTTTTAAAAGTGGGTACCAGATTGACACACTTGTACCAAAGTGGGTACCATCCGAGTAATTAAACATTTAATAAAACCTGAAATGTTAAATAAAATCCAAAAATAAAATAAAAATAAGATATAAAAATAAATAAAATAAAATAAAAACATGATAATGTCAATTATGAAAATACCCCAAACTTAAACATTTTCATGTCCTCATGAAAGATTAAAAATTTTGGATTTTGAAAACTGTCAACTTGATCAAAACATTTCAAGAGCAACTAACTTTCAATCCTAATTATGCTATATCGAAGAATTTTGCTTGTTGCTAAAAGTTCAAGACAGTACAATATGATTTGCATGTATCCACTTCAATCCTCAATCATGATAAGAATGGGTGGGAACTACTTTTTGGCTTCGTTTATAAAGATTTTGGATTTGCTCAAAATGATCAAATTATATCCGATCTTGTGTCCAGTTTTCCAGTCATTTTAGATACAATTTTAAAATATTGGATTTTCCGTTATTTGAATCGCATATCTCCATCACTTGTAGTGATTTATCATTCAATGAATGATTGACAGAAAAATCGATTTACTTCAATGAATTTCAAGTTTTTATCTAAAAAATGAATTAAGAACCAGACTATTGAAATAACTCACGACAATTTAGTTTTTTACTCAACACATATATCTATAGTAATAATAATCACTCACACTCAGCATGTTATAAAAATACTTCATCAATTATTTCCCATCATTTAAATAATTAAATTCACATCATTGGTAAGATAAAAAGGTCTTTCATATGTTTGTAATGCGGCTTGGCTAGAAAAAAAAAATATTTGTTTTCTCAGGAATTCAAAAACACCATTAAGCCTAAGAGAATAAACACATGTGAATGTTTTTATGAATATGCTCCACTTTTTCTTTCATCTGCTTCATGCAACCCTTTTCTATCACATAAAACTGTTATCTTTCCTTTTTTTCTCTAGGGTAGGGTTTTTATAAAAGCTTACCCTAAAATTATTGGGGCAGGGTTTGTTTACAAAAGCGTATCTCAAACATTTTTAATCTTATACACTGATATGTGGTAGGGTGTTTACATCGTACACCAAACTGATCCATCTCATACCTTTATTCCACTCAACATGTATATGTTCTCTATGCTAAGGTATGGGACAAAATATATTTTCCTTAAAATCTAAGGGTAAAGAATGAAACATGTAGGCTCCAAGAGGGTAACAATAGATAAGAAACTTTTTGGTTGGCCATTTGGCTAAGTTGCTTTACACATCAAACAATACCCTTATCCTTTCTATCCAATTATGTGATTTTATTAATGAGAATCAAGCAAAAATCAATTTAATGACAATAATTGCTCACCTTACAACTCTTTACACAAAAGCTCATAATACTCAATGTTCCTGCAGAGAACAAACAAGATAAGTTAGGCACGAGTGTCACCTTACCTATATAGTCCTCTATCTCCTCAGTTGTCCTCTTTCCGGTTGGCACATGTCTGCTTGGACCTAAGAGGGGTTACCTGCAGAAGGGACTCCGAAGCTCAAGTCAGCCAAAGCTCTCAAAAAGTCAAATTAGGTGATTAATGGAGTAATGAATGCGTACCTTTAATTACTGGGGTCCACGTGTATTTATAGAGCATTAATTATGTCGGGTTATGCCGTGGGCCGGGCCCTAGCTTGGGCCCTAGTTTGGGTTGTAAGTGGGCCTGGGCCCTAACCCAGGTCCTTAGGTCGATTATTGTGGACTCATTGAGTATCAGGGGACTTTAATTTTGTTAAGTGTATTAAGGTTGTCGGCCTAAATCGACTACTTCCCTTGGCGGTGTGTGTTGCCCATATGCTGTCTTAGGCAGGTTACTCCTCTAGATGTTTATGTTACCGGTTCAGGCCGGCTAGACTTAGGTCAGCCCAGCCTAGGCCGGTTACTTGAATGTTTTGGTGTATAGGTATGGTGATCGTTTTATTATTATTTTGTTAAGTTGGCTTGGTGTGGTACACCCAAATATTTTCAAAAGGACTACCTATCATATAATCATACCAACTATCTTTCACTTAAAGCGTGTCACAATATATTCCATCAGTATGCACAATCAAGATGAAAAATAGTCAATGCTTAATGTGTATTTCAGTTGAATTAATCATTACATTAATTGAAATGCAAATTGAGAACATGATTAGCTCATATGAAGCTTAAGATAATGGCAAACCCATCCAAACAGAAATACAATGTAGAAACAAAAGAAAATAATTAAAATTACTCAAAGCAAGAATACAAATCAAGAAAACTCCATGTTCTTCGCAAGGCGAGTCTAGCTTGCTCGCATGCCAATTGATTCACAACACACGTAAAATACAAAGAGAAAATGCTCGCTAGGGGAAGTTGTTCGCTAGGAAAGCTCCTTCGTTGAACGAATGATAAAATAGGGGTTAAGTGCTCGTTGGGCGAATGTGTTCGTCTAGCGAACTCGATTGTTGTTGTGTTTTTTATGGAATAAAAATTAAATGAAAATTTAAAAATGTTGGGTTGCCTCTTAGTAAGTGCTAGTTTAATGTCTGATATGTAACATCCCAATTTTAGCAGCTTAAAAACAAATAAAATAGGATTGTTTCACTATAGTAGTTAAAAACAGAAGATCCAATGTATAAAGTATATGAATACAATCCTAAAACAAATAGGACTATAAAAGCATAACATTTATACAAACCAACTAAAAACCAATTCTAATTCTAAGCACAAACCACTCACTTACAACAGCTCCCACAGAAACCTTCAACCACCCTAAAAGGTGACTCCTCATCATCTAGAGGTGCCTCTAACACTACAACCACATCTGCCCCCACCGAATAGGTAATCATCGCAAAAGAAAGACAAACAACACAGAAACATAGAAGAAGAGTAAGTTAATTGCAAAACAGATAAGCAAACATATTTATATTTAAATAATGCTAAATACTTACAAACATGTTATTAAACATAACTCTGATATATAATCACACACGCAGTGACACTAAACTCAATTATCCGGATACATGCATTTGACATCTAATCCCCTATCGGCTTGTACCTGCGGATGGTTTCCAAACTATGTAGAGTTTGACCTCAAGGGGTTATCACCCAACCACCAACAAGGTAAAACCCCTTCGCGCTTAGGACTTGATCGAGTCCAGTAGCTAGGATCTCCTTCATGTCTTCACCACATAATCTACTCTATTCTACTTGAGCGTTAGAAGTTATTAGAGAAACGATACCAATCCAATAATGAATCCTTATGCAAATGCATACGCTAAAACCTCCACACAGAATTTCTCCTTGAAATTCTTTAAACATTATAACTTTGCATGCTCACACAACATTTCATACCAATTATGATCATATATACCCATAATAACATTTTTATCTCAATTGATAACAATAAGGACTATAGAATCCAGTTCAAGTATACATAGAACACCCAAAATAATCAAAACAACAAAAACAACCAAAGAGAGCAATTAAAGTTATACATGAATACACACTACAAGAAAATGCTTCATTAGTAACCAATTTTAGTGACCAAAAGTTGTTAGTTACTAGAACTACTAATTTATATACAAGTTTACAAAGTAAACAAAATTATTGGTTACTAAAATAGTTACTATTATGAATAAAAAATTATAATTGGTCACTAACTTGGTTTTTAAAGTTAGCTACCATAGTTTTGGCTACGAAAGAAAACTGGTCACTAAAAATTAGCTACCTAAGTTTTCGCTACCAAAATAACTTAGTTACTAAATTGCTCTCTAATTAATTAGTGACAATTTTAGTGACCAATTATAATTTTTTATTTATATTAGTGACTATTTTAGTAACCAATAAATTTTAATTTTGTAAATTGGTATCTAAATTGGTCACTATAGTGACTAACAACTTTTAGTCACTAAAATTGGTTACTAATAAGACATTTTCTTGTAGTGACATATAAATGGTGAAATCCATTTCTTTAATCACAGACTTCAAAATAAAGATCCCACTGTTCACAATGAAGATTCACATGTCTAGAATCAACTGTCAAAATTTCTACTAAATTTAATGGTTAACGAAGCGAAAATCTTCATTTTACCAATAAGATGCAGTGTCGAAAACAGAGTAATGCTCAGCTCCAGAAAGTGGCACCCAACGCTGATCGGATCAAAAGAGCCAATGTTCAACGCTGCCACGGTGAGGCTTAACGTTGATTGGCTCGTAAAATCCAACGCTCAACGCTGCCATGGTGAGGCTTATCGTTGTATCAAATATCAACAATCACAAATTAAGGTTTTTAAGCAATCTGGATCTGCTTCATTACTCCAATTGGTACTTCTACTATAAGCAATGGTCAAAAAGAATTTATAAATTATAGTAGGTAGCACCAATTAGATCCATGATCCAATAACTTCATATTTCTCAAATACCCTCAATTCAAACAATACAATCATTTAAAAGATCAACATACCACAATCACAAGCCTCAATAATTCATCATAGCAAATACTTCACAATCATACAATATATAACTCACTCACTCTAAAAGCTATTAGATTCCATTACCTGTTATCCTACTTAGGCAACTCTATATACATCAAACGCCTCTAACTCCATAGGATGCTCTATCTAAACATAGAAACATCACAAGAACGATCAAGACACACCGTTATGATCATTGATCAACATAGACTCATATTGATGATTAAAACATCGCATGCAAGCTGAAGGAACTCACATTCAACAAAAAACAGAAAAAGACTAAAAAGAAGGTGAAAACTCAACTTATGTGAATGGAGAAACTGATCGGTCCAATTTGAAGAGCTCGTCGAGAGGATCAATCCTACGTTCTCAATTTTTCAATCAAATTACTAGAGAGACAAAATTCCTAGAGAGAAGTCAAAGAGCTATAGAAAAGTGGTTTCTAGAGAGATAATGTATTTTAAAATAATGAAACTCTTTTAGAACAATTCTATTTATATTAAAACCTTTTAATATTAAAATAATAGTGTCTCACTATTTTTAAACCTCTATCAATTCTAAAATGACATTTTCTAGGGTTTCACAAGATAGCTCGACCCTTCATTTGTTGTGGAGAAAAGAAACTGGAACAATTTTTCAGTAGTTTGGAAACCTTGGACTTCAATGATGTCTTCCTCAATGTACTTTCTCTTCTTGCTAAGGAAATCTTTCAAACATTTTATGTACACTGACATTTGTGTTATCGCTTCAGAGAAAGGAATTTTTATTTCCGATTGTTTGAAGATCTCCATGAATCGAGTCAACTTTTTTTCCTTATCTTTCTTGGATAGTACGAGAGGATATGGAAGGATTTTCTCCAAATTTTCTTCTTTTCTTTTCTCACTTTTCTCCTCCTTTGTTCCTACGGAAACACTAATAGCGTATTAGGGAGCACAAATCATATCTTACACCAGTCGTCGACTTCTCAGACTGGTTGCTCCTTGGATTAGATATGTCCTCTTTTAGTGTTGGCAGATTGGACCCTTAGGGGGTTACCTGCGGAAAAGACTCCGACGATCAAGTTAACAAAGGCTCTCAAAAGTCAAATCACATATTACTGAATTAATGAAAATGTACCTTTAATTGTTAGGGTTCACATGTATTTATAGAGATATTAACTATATTTTACCCCCTTTATGGGCTAGGCCCCTCTTTATTGTGTTGGGCCAATGTTTAGGCTTTGACTGGGCCTAAGCCAGGCCCAAGTTCCATGTTTGTGATCTGACAATAGAAGTCCCATTGTGATTTCCTATGTTTGGAGTTGACGACTTTTACTTGTGTGTTATTCTTTAAAGTAGGCGGCATTAGCCGTTATATATGTGTCCTTATTTTGTGCAGTTAACTAACAATCTATTCTTTTTATGGTAGGAGTAGTCGTAGGTGGTTCAGACCGGGTAGTCAACCATATCGGTCCTGACTGCCTAGGTATAGTACATCCTCTTTTTTATTTTCTATTTTTTTCTTTCCGTTCTCATTCTTTCCATCGTTCTTTTCTTCCTCTCTTTTTTCATACACATTTCCACTCCGCGTTATAATAGCATTACAATGCTTTTTTGGGTTTACCTCTATATTGGTTGTAAAATTCGTTTCAAAATCTTCTTTTACTATCTTTGCTAATTTACCCAATTGTGTTTCCAAATCACAAATTGAGGCTTTTGTGCTCTTGTGAATTTAAAGAGAGACTTGCATCAATTGTTGGAGTGTCTCCTCCAACTTTTTGTCTCTTGTGTAGGGAAGGTTGTTGATGTTGTTATTTCTTATTGAATGGTCCATCTTGTCCTATGCTTGGATGAGACTTCCATTGGTTATTGAAATTCCCATAATTTCCTTGGCGGCCTTGATTTCCCATGTAGTTGACCTCCGTCGATGGTTGACTCTACATGGCACATCTACATGGCCTTGATTTGCACCGTATTGCTAATTTCCAAGAACGTGGCCAGGTTATTATATGGATTTTCATGTGATAACCCACAAAATTGATTACTCTACACCAAATGTATTAGGGTAGACTTCATCTCCATATTTGTTGCAATTATTGTTGGCCTAGCAATGCTATTAAAATTGAGTGGGCCCATAAATGTGGCATAGTCTCCTAAAGTACACTTTCCTTCACCTTCTTTAGCCATATCCACCTCTTCTTTGTGATTTGATGGTTGGATATATGCTTGATAAGAGAAATTTGTTGTACTTTCTATGGTTGTGGAGGAGACTTCTTGTGCTTCCTTTAATACTCTTCTCCTAATATTGTTGTTTCTCCAAGCTGTTCTTTCAATCTTCAGATCGTAGAGTAATTGATCAGCCAAAAACCTACGTCTCATCCATAGTAAAGAAAACTAGACAGGGCCTGTTAAATAGTATAAAACAATAAAGACAATTTTTTGAAAAAAAAAACTAAATCATTAAAGAAACACAACTAAACTAAACCAAACTATAGTCCCCGACAACGGGTCAGATATCGTATCCCACAGGGACTAATGTGGTTTAATTTAATTGACTAATTAAAAGGGTGAGAATAACAAACATTTTAGGTTTAGTTAAAAAAAAGAAAATAAATTCAAAATTAAATTGTAAAGACTAAAAGGAATTGGCAGAATGGAAACAAAGAACTTGATTGAGATATGTATCAAATAAAAGCTTCATTGCAATTGGGTTTTATGATCCAATTCAAAGCAAAAACACTAAACTATATTCTTCTAATTCCTAATTTAGTATTCACACCTTATATAACAAGCACTAATGTGTTAGCAACAAGTCTAAACTTTAATAAGAACCCTAATGTCTTAGAACTTTCCTTATTAAGAGTTTGCCTTAATGATCAAAATTATGATGTTATGAATGACTAATGATGTACAAGATTGATGCTGAAGTTGAATGCTTCCATCCTTCAAGTGTAAAGACATCAAGTTTCTTTCTCTCCAAGTGTGTATTTAGCCTATGTCAGGCCCTCAATTTATAGACTTTCATAATTGGACTGGACCTAAATTTATATTTGAAAACCTGAAATATTAAATAAAATTCAAAAATAAAATAAAAGTAAGATATAAAAATAAATAAAATAAAAACATGATAATGTCAATTATCAAGTGGATTAGCGACATGCGATAAGAGAGCGACAATAGGTGTTTCACCCTATTGTCTAAGATATTATGCTTTGAAAAAAAAATTTGGGGCATCGAGAAGTGTTTCTCCAAAGCCACAAAGTGGGTGCCAAAATGTTCTGACCAAAAGGTTGAAAGTTCGATCGGTTAGAACATTAATATTACTTTTGATTTTCAACAAAGTTCTCTACTCAATCTTTTGCTTCAGTCTTACTTGCCTTGACACGTTTCTTTTCCACCTTTTTTGCATGCCGACATGCTTGTGACATCCTTCTGTTCAATTATTTCTTGACACGCTCAACATGTAATGTAAAAGGTATACTTATGCTAGTATCAATTTTGTTTGAATTAGAAACTAAACTGGAAGGAGTGGAAAGTGAATTAAAATTTAGTAAAATATGTAATTGGTATAATAATATAATAGACTACATATTACATTAGACATAATCTATTATGCAACTAAGACAATTAGTTTTTGTTAAATTTTGAAATTAAGGAAAAGTTTGAAAAAAAAAATATTTTTTTTCCTTTTTACTTTGATTTTTAATTTTTCCACATGTTTTCACTACAAGAAAATCCTCAATTAGAAACCAATTTTAGAAACCAAAAATAGTTAGTCACTATAGTAACCAATTTAGATACAAATTTACGAAATAAAAAAGTATTTGTTACTAGAATAGTCACTATTATAAATAAAAAATTATATTTAGTCACTAAATTGATCACTAATTTTAAAGATCAATTTAGTGACTAATTATAATTTTTATTCATAATAGTGACTATTTTAGTAACCAATAATTTTGAGTTTTTTAATTAATATTTAAATTGATCACTAAAATTAATTATTATTTATAAATTTTCTTGTAGCATTTGAAGTGGCATGTGGATAATAGTTCTAGAATCTCATAATGAACTAGAGAAAATTGAGGCTAATCAAGTGGGAAAGCTTATTGTAGGCTATTGCATTAGAAGTTTAAGGGTAAAATATATTAAATGGCATAAAAGACTCACATTTATGTAAAAAGCGTTGGTACCTTATATATGAGTTTTAGTAGATAAAATATAAAATCTCTTTAAAAATAGTGATGAAAAGTTGCGTCGAAGAATTTAGAAAAAGTGTATATATTTTTTCATCTTTGATTTTTTTTACCAAATGATTTTTTTCATGGATATTGAAGGGTATAGGTTGGTCACTTAATAATTATTTTATTCCTACCAAGAGTTAAAAGAATAAAACAAGTGAAAAAAGGAAACAACTGAGAAATAGAAAGGAAAGGAAAAAGTGGAAATAAAACTATTGTTTTTAAGAAAAATTACTAAGTATATATGGTAGTGACAATATTTACTGGAATGATAACACCTGAGTCTAATTAAACAAAATTCATGTCAATTAAATAGAAAAAAATGAAAAATAAATTTATAAGTTAGTATCGGTTTTCCTTTTCTGCTAAATTTATTTGTAATAACGTTCAGTTGAAAAAAAAAAATGAAATCATAAAAACAAAAACTAGGGTAGGGTACTGTATATGTGCATTTTTTTTTCGGTGTGTATTCAACAAAACAACCTTTTGACCATGCAGTTTTTCTGTTTGTCTGTTTGCTTAATTTAAAAGACACGTATGTGCATTGGTAAAAGATTAAGATTTGCGTTCTGAAATAATAATCATTGGTTTGACTGGTATACGATAATCAATAAGTAGTACTGCTACTGTATATGGAATCATTTCACATATGAAATTTTCATAAAAGCTATTTCATCCAAATAGAATACTCGACTTTCTTATCTTCATTTATGTACACACCTAGCCGGTCTCATCGGCATATCAACACATATCACTCTTGACCGACATATCTATATTGGCAAAGGGTGAGAGACTAGTGTACCACACTAAGCCAACTTAACAAAATAATAATAAACAATCACCATATCTATACGCTAAATCATTCAAGTAACCGGTCTGGGCTGGATTGACCGAAGCCTAGCCAGCCTGAACCGGTAACATAAAACGTTAAGAGGAATAACTTGCCTAAGACAGCATATAAGCAATACAAACCGCCAAAGGGAGTAGTCGGTTTAGGCCGACAACCTTAATACACTTAGCGAAATCAAAGCCCCCTGATATCCAATGAGCCCACAATAATCGAACTAAGAGCCTGGCTAGGGCCCAGGCCCACCTACAACCCAAACTAGGGCCCAAGCTAGGACCCGATCCATGACATGGCCAGACATAATTAATACTTTATAAATACGCATGGACCCCAGTAATTAAAGGTATACATTCATTACTCCATTAATCACCTGATTTGACTTTTTGAGAACTTTGGCTGACTTAAGCTTCAAAGTCCTTTCTGCAAGTAACCCCTTCCGGGTCCAAGCAAACATGTGCCAACCGAGAAGAAACCAATTGAGGAGATAGCAGACTATACGGGTAAAGTGACACTTGTGCCTAATGTATCTTATTTGTTCTCTACAGGAACAATTTACATGAAAAGTTGACGATTCTAGTTAATTGATGGATTACCATAAAGTAATAATTTATTTAAGATTTGTTTTGGGAACTTCTAAATCTATGTGAATTTTAAAGTTAATTTAATTAATAACATGAAATATAATTTAATTATATATATATATATATATATATATATATATATATATATATTATATATATATTTTTTATCATTTTTTTTTTTTTTT
>Ga0214544_1009584_pt1 | contig 15046 bp, 5 predicted proteins | sample CNSS3metaG_FD_160074 | JGI IMG/M metagenome (GOLD analysis project Ga0214544, IMG submission 160074) | Root nodule microbial communities from cowpea collected in UCLA plant growth center, Los Angeles, California, USA - CNSS3 | ecosystem: Host-associated > Plants > Roots > Nodule | place: USA...
TTACTTTGGTTGAAAGTAAGGATGCCAACAAATTAATTGAGAAGTTACATTGATTAATTTGAAGTCTTAAACAAGAAATCAATAACAATAATCTTTAGGAAACCAATGATGAATCCTATTTTGAAAAGCAGTGGAATCGACCTATTTTTCTTTATTATTGTTTATATCTTATTTTATCTTTTTATCTTTATCTCTCATATTTTTATTTGACTAACTCTTTTGTATAGTTTTATAAGAACTAATTTGTTAAAAATCAATTCTGTGTTCGTTGGGAGACGACTTTGGGTTACTTTACCCTTACTATTTTGTTGACTACTTTCTTAACAATACTGAAGTTGTTATAGATAAGTAGTATTAATTTGATCGCGTCAACGACAGCGTTATCATAGGGTCTCCTGTTACTCTCACCACTTGAGTCAATCCGTTCTACGTGAGACTAACTGACTCTTTAGAGTTTCAGGATGCAATTCTTACTTGAATCTTTACCTAATTATATACACTACGGCACCACCATGAAACCTTATCAAGAGGTTCTTGAAATTATGTCCATCACATACGGCAACACCACGAGATCTCACCAAGATGTTCAAGGAATTATGTTCATCACATCCAACACCACCATGAAGTCTCACCAAGAGTTTCATGGAATTACGTCAAACTCATACCATAGCCATGTCTCACCAATCAAGTATAGATTTATCATGCATAACAATCTCATGTCAATATCCAACCAACCACCAACTCATGATTCATGAATTTATTCATACCAATCTCATCAATTTAAATCCCAATATATAATATAGAACATACAAGGCATCATACTTGAACTGTTTAAAGCAACAAATCATCCAATCATGTGAAACATACACGTATCCAATCAACTCTATCAATCTCGCTCAGACTGAAGAGCGCTCGCTTAGGCGAGAGGAACCCCTCGCTCAAGCCACCATCTCTCGCCTAGGCAAGATTGCATATAGAGGGCACATCAAGATCTCGCTCAAGCTAGCTCATCTCGCTCAAGCTAGCCCATCTCACTCAAGCGAGATTGCTCTTACTCAAGCAAGTGGCCTTCGCTTAGGCGAGTCCACAAAACAGAAAGAGGGTGAGCTACTACTATTCTCGCTTAGGCGAGAGCTTCTCGTTTGGGCGAAAAATAGCTCACTTACACGAGCATAGCAGATCCCGCCTTCTCCAGATTCAACCAACTCCAGCAGTACAAGCAACATATTAACACATGACCCACAACATATATCAAGCACTCACAACTTAAAGCAAACCAAACAGGCAAAAATAACTAAAAATAATGAAAACCCTAGTTTCCCTTACCTAGACCGATGGTAGCTAACGCACAGACAGCCTACAGAGGAGCACCACAACTCCAAGAATAGCTTTGCGAGCAAAGAATACTAACACCAGAACAAAAACGGGTTACTACGATGAACCTTAGTTGGAACCACGAAAGTAAAGCTAGAGAAGAGAAGGTATGGATTGAGGACCAACTTACGTGGAATAAGAATGGAGTTTAACCATCTTGATGAAGAACGGTGCCAAACCCTAGTAGAGCTTTGTTGGAGAAAAAGAGAGAGTGAGGGAAGGAGTTGTTTGTGCAAAGTGAACAGAAGGAAAGGAGTAAGTGGTTGTAACGGTCTTGGGGTACCCTATGAGCTGGACTTAGGCCCAACATTTTAGGACAGAAAATAAAATGGGTTTACTTCTTCCAACTGACTGAACCCTCTACGTTATTGTGTTTCTTTATTGTTAAAATATGGTTAGATCAATAAAGCAAAACTTATTAATTTATTACGTCATTTTACATTTTACGGCAATTTTTGTAGTTTTAGACAGTTTTTTCCAATCCCTTAAAATTACATAGATATGGATATCAAAATGGATTTCAATTCGTAAATTAACTCAATCCTTTATAAGTTTTTTACAACTTCTTCACAATTTTTTTATTATAATCATTTACTACTTCTAATTATGTAGGTTGTCAATTTGATATTTTTAAATACCAAATGATGTTGAACAATGTTTGAATAGTTTGGATGTTTATTTTTTTATTTGCCAAGTTATGAAAATTGACACTTTTATTCTCAAGTATTATCTTTCTAATAATATTTGGTAAATGTTCCAGCTTGCCCAAGTTCGACTGGCAGCATCGTTAGGAACAACCACCATGTTCCCCAAGTATTGTCTGCTTTGGAGCGTGGAGCTTCATCACGATTTTGTCCTTAAAAGAAGCCTAAGAGGGTGGAGGGAGGAAGGAGTATTTAAACTGCACTTGACCTCGACTCCTAAGCGATGTAGAACTTATTGGGTGTATCGGAACAAGGCCCCCAGTCGAGGGTAAGGGGAGTTGTTAGTCCATATAGACAGGGCCAATATTCCGACCTGACCCAAGTTTTTCCAGCAACATCCTTAGGAACAACCACTGTGTTCCCAAGGTATTTTTCGTTTTTGAACGAAGAGCTCCATCACGATTTTGTCCTTAAAAAGAGCCTCGAAGGGTGGAGGGAGGAAAGGGTATTTAAACTATGATTGACCTCGACTCCTAAATGATGTGGAACTTATTGGGTGTTCCATGATAAGGCCCCTAATTGAGGGCAAAAGAAGTTGTCAGTCCACACAAACGGTGCCAATATTCTGACCTGACCCAAGTATGTCCAGCAACATCGTTAGGAACAACCACCACGTTCCCAAGGTATTGTACACTTTGGAACATAGAGCTCTATCACAGTTTTGTCCTTAAAAGGCGCCTCAGAGGGTAGAGGGACGAAGGAGTATTTAAGCTATGTTTAACCTTGACTCCTAAGCGATTTGGTTCTTATTAGGTATAGCGGAACATGCCCCCCATTCGAAGGCAAGGGGAGTTGTCAATTCCCACGGTAGGCCCGATTTTTTTACTACAAGTTCGGCATCATCGTTAGGAACAAATACCATGTTCCTGAGGTATTGTCCGCTTTGGAACGTGGAGCTCTGTCACGGTTTTCTCCTTAAAAGACATCTTAGAGGATGGAGCGAGGAATGAGTATTTAAATTACGGTTGACCTCAACTTCTAAGTGATGTGAAACTTATTTGGTGTACCGGAACAGCAAAATAAACACTTTAATTGTATTGGTATAAAATAATGTATTAACATAATGATTCAAGCCAATCCACCTTGATTGTACAATAATAAATATATAAAATCACTTGGAAACATAAAACATCCTTAAGTGGGTTAACCCACTGACTCAATAACCACCTATGGTAGGTAAAATCGGGTTACAAAATCTATGGCTCATCAAAAAGTGAGTCGAGTTGAGTTAACTTATTTTTACCTGTGGTTAGCCAGCTTGTTGAGTCAAATTGACTCACTTTGACATCCCCTATATAGATTTGATCTATATAAACATACTTATATTATTTTATCTTTAATATTTATAAAAATCACAATTAAGTAATAATATGTTGGTGCGGTTGCACGAGTTTGCTTTTAGGACTAACCACCTTTAGGACTTTAATCTTCCTACACCCCCTAAATTAAAATGCCCATTTTATCCTTATAGATTTGTTAATAAAATATTATAAGTCTTCACTTCCTATACTTTCCTCTTAGTCTACCCTTAAACCTTTCTTCATCTCCATTCATTCTCAACCTTCTTTGACTTTTTCTTCACTCCCTTGGTTCACCATTGAAACTTTTTAAGTGGTAGAGCATCCACACAAGCTTCTTCATTGATTGAAAAGAGGTATGGGTTATGCTTTCATTTTTGTGTCGTTTGTGGTGTTGCTGGTATGGGTGGGTGGAAGTTTATTTAGGGTTTCCAATAAGTTTCAGATTGATCAATCTGGAATGTGTTACCGGATCCGGAAAGATATTTCAAAATAAGCATTTTAGAATATGTTTGTTACAAATCATTCCGGAAATACTATCTGAAATATACTCTTGGATCCAAAGATACTTTCCCGATTGTATATTCCAAAATATAAAAATGTATTTCGAAATATCCAACCTGAAATGCATTATTACAATTATCACTAATAATTTTACTACTACTAATAATATTAATAAATTTAATAATAACAATAATTGTAATAATATTAATAGTAATTTTTCTAGCTATTTATTTTAATATTAATAATTTTATTAGCATTTTCACTTGAAGGAAAAGCAGAACTAGAATCATCACAAATAACATTACCACCAGAAGACAAACAAAAATTAGAGGTATCACAAACAATTTTACTCAATTTATCTTTTAAAGGAAAAACATTTTCAAAGAAAATGCATCTTTAGATTCCATAATAGTATTATTAGAGATTTCATTCACTTCAGAATTAATAACCAAAAATCTATAAGTAGTATTATGCAAATAGTAACCAATAAAAACACAATAAACTGTTTTAACTCCTATTTTTATTTTCTTATTAGGTTGTATATTAACCTTTGCAACACACCTCCACACTTTAAAATATTTTAAAAAAATGTTCTCTTTTCTTCCATAACTCAAATCTTTATAAAGAATTCTATTAAGAGTATAACAATCAAAATATAAATCTTCACTCCACATAGTTTTAGGCAAACCAAAACTTGTAAGAATAACATTCACCATATGAAGCAAAGTTCTCTTTTTCCTTCAGCTACACCATTAGATTGAGGACTATATGGAGGTGTTATTTCGTGAATAATTCCATGAGTTTCACAAAAAACACTCATTTCTAAAAACATATATTCACCCACTCTATCAGAATGAACGATCTTAATTTTTCTTTCTAATTGATTTTCCACCTCAGATTTATATATTTTGAATTTTTCAAAAAAATCATGTTTGTGGTTTATTAAATGCACATAAAAATATTTAGATAAATCATCAATAAAAGTAATAAAATATCTTTTACCACCACGTGTCAAAACATCATTACTACCACATACATCACTATGTATCAATTCAAGTAAATTAATTTCTTTTTTCATGCATTTATGTAAAAGTTTTCTTGGTTGCTTTGATTGAACACATATTTCACATTTTTTTCTTCAAATCAAAAGAAGATTTAGGAATAAGATTAAAAAGCATTATTCTTCTAATAGAATTTAAATTTGTATGACCTAGTCTAGCATGTCACATATTACAACTTTAGTAAGCTTCCTTAGATAATTTCATTTCTTTATCGGTCATGGATCTTTTCATATTCCATTAGTAAGAATGCCGAACTCGACAAAAAAAAAAAAAAAGAATACAAGAAGCATGTTGTGAGATTAGTGTGCAAACTCTAAACACTCCTTATGTGGTTTGAACCAAACTCTCAAAACATGGTTTGAAAAGTTTTATTCCACTATCGGTGAATTCTTCTTTATTCGAGTGAATATGACTCTTCTTTGTTCATTGATCACTCAGTTATAGATAATTCTCTTCAATGTCTTATTGAAGAGACTTTAATCAAGCAAGCATCCATCCAAAAACTTCAATAAAAATTACAAGTAATTTGATGGACACTTATCAACTTATCTTGAAGTAAATGTTAAATATCAGAAAGGGTGATCTTTTGTCCGATCATTTATTATATCAACAACTTGTTGTAGGTAGTATTAAGTATTTGACCATTGGATGGTGATAAACAAACCTCATATTTTATATTTTAGTAAACACTCATCTAACACTAATTATATCATATTTTTATTTTAAAATATAAAACTATTTGAGAAGAATAACAAAAAAATTAAAAATATGTTTTTTATTAAGTGTCTCATAGGTGTAGGAAAAACTTTATAGTGTTTGTGTATACGACCTGGCATATCATTTGTTGTTCAGCAAGTGATAAATTTATGCATTATCTTCGTCATTTAGGTTTGACAACAATTCATCAAATAATTTATTATTCGAAAGGAATCTCTCAATGAAGTTTGTTCTTTCCTACCAAGAAAAATCTTAAATTGATTGCTTATAGTGACACTAATTCTGTCACCTGTCCTTATACCAAGTGATTGGTCACTAGACACATGCTTCTTAGCTCCTTCTTAATCTATCGGAAAAGTAATAAGTAAGCGCAAATATCTAAATCACCTACTAAATCATAGTATTTTCATGCCTTGTAAAATAATTTGGCTATGTTGTATTTTCATTTTCATTGAACTTAAATTTTCTCAAACAAATCCAACACTTCGTATGCTGACAATACCGTATTATTAAAATTATTGCAAATTCAATATTCCAAAAACAAATCAAACACACTAAAATAGATTGTCATTATTTTATTTTGAGACATGAAAATCATAACATGTCAATCTCTTACATCAATACTTAATTTCAGATAAGTTAAAGTTAATGTTTTGACCAACTTTATCAATCTAAGGTGAATGTAAATCAAAAATCATATTTTTTTTAATGATATTAATTTATAATCCTAATATCTTTGTTCCCCATTCTCCTCAATAATTTTGAGAATTAATTGCCCGTATATATTTCTATCATTATTTATAAAATGGATAATGTTCCTGCAGAGAACAAATAAGATCAATTAGGCACAAGTGTCACCTTACCCATATAGTTCACTATCTCCTCGGTTGGCATCTTCCCATTTGGCATATATCGGCTTGGACCCGAGAGAGGTTACATGCAGAAGGGACTCTGAAGCTTATGTCAGTGAAGGCTCTCAAAAAGTCAAATCAGATGATTAATGAAGTAATGAATGCGTACCTTTAATTCGTGGGATCCATGTATTATTAATTATGTTTGCCCATTCCATGGGTTGGGCCCTAGTTTTGGCCATAGGTGGGCCTGGGCCTTAGCCAGGCCCTTAGTCTCGACTGTTGTGGGCTTATTGGATTTCAGGAGTGCTTTGATTTTGTCAAGTATCTTAAGGTGGTCGGTGTAAGCCGATTACCCCTTTAGCAGCTTATGCCACCATTGCTCATATGTCGTCCTAGGCTGGTTGTTCCTTTTAGCGTCTTAGGTTATCGGTTCAGGCCGGTTAGGCTTAGGCCAGCCTAGGCCGGTTACCTGAATTACTTCGCATGTAGATATGGTGATCGTTTATTATTATTATTTGATTGAATTGGCTAAGTGTGATACAAATAACAACAGACATCCTTCAGTTACATACACCTCTTTCAAGAGAGAATTCAAACTTTAGTTTGTCATATTCTTTAAGATCATTGTCATCCACTAAACTCATACTCCTTGGTTTTAGTTGTTTTAGGTAATAAGCATTACTTTAATCAGAGCCTCAGAGGTTTATATGCTAAAATTAAGAAATAAACTACGTAGCATACTATTACCAATTGCCAAAATTTACTTTAATTTCAATTATTTGACTAGGTGGCTAATGTAGGTTGGAGTAAAGAAAAAAAAAATTGAAGGTGAACGAGTTGTGAGAATGAAAGGCCTCCAACTTTATAGAATTGTTTAAATATGAAAATCAAATTTACAGACATTTCACTCATGACTCAAGTTAGCATGACAGCAGGAGTAAACATGTAACGTTTGCATCTATAGTATTCAATTATGAAAAACAAAATAAAATGTACTATAGGCGTAGAAATTGGTGACGATACAAACCAAATCAGTCAATGTATAAAGATTGATTTAAAAAAAATGTATAAAGACCAACTTAAAAATGTGACACATAAAACCTAAAATATACATTAAATAAAAAGAAAAATTAAATAGTTAGGGTGGTTTAGCTTATTTAACAACAAATTTAGACGAAGTTAATTCAAGAATTTTGATACCTTATTCCACCTTAAATGTGTTGTTATTATAGAAATCCCTATTTTTCGCATACTTACTTCCTTAAGCCAAGTAGAAAAGCAGGGTCACAACTCAAAACTTGCCCTAATAAAAAAATAAAACAATATACTTTGATCAATTGTAATGATCCTTAACCAGTAACAGAGTCAGCGTGGCTTCATGGCCAACAGATATGATATTGATTCTGTTCCATACATTTTAACCAGCTCTTCCTGTTTCACCATATCACAAACAAATTAGTAATCTTGGAAAAAAAATGCATAATAATAATAATAATAATAATATACCAACATGATCATCAATTCAAGACTCATAATTAACTTGTAAATCATCATCAAATGCTGGTGATTAAATAATTATTATCTAAGAAACCAACTGAATGAGGGCATCATCACGAGGGCAAATTCAGCCAGAGTCACGAGAAAGAGCACGACCATAATGCAAGAAAACTGGCCTTTTAAAATTGCAGAGGTTAGGTGAAGACCCTGTGAGTAAGATAAAAATACAGACTTATCATCATACAAGGCTTTTAGACAAGATATATCTTGGTTTCTCTCTTAGCCCCTTGATGGACATCTTTTTGGCTTTTGGGTTTATAAATGATATTAGAGATAATGGTTTAGCTAGATAGAGATTTGGAGACATTGCTTGGTGCTTAACCATATTGAAAAAGCATTAGACAAGACTTAATTCTTGGTTTGTAATCTTGGGAATAATCAAATAGCTCCCGCTGGACTGGGAGCATACTAATGGTAAGTCAAACGGTGGGAAAAGAATATTGGAAATTCACAAGTCATAAAGTCCCGCATTCATAATAACGAAACGAGTTTTGAAAGAACCAAATAAGTGAAAATTACTCAGATTCATTGCCTTTAAATGAGTTAGGAATGTAATGTTAGGCCTATCTCATTGGCTTTGGATATTATAACTAAACAAGGACCACTGTCTTTTAAAGGACCTAAATACTACATTTGAATGAACGGTAAATAATTCAACAAATAGGCGATGAAGTTTAAGTGATGGACCTCTATCGCATCATTTTCATTGCAGATTTCCAGACATTCCTCAGAAAGACTCTTGAGCCTTTGTGTGAGCACGGAGTTTTCATCCTTAAGAATTTCCATTTTTTTATGTAACTCTTCACATTCCCTCTGCCAAAATGGAAAAGATGAAATTGAATACAAACTTCAAGAAAACAGTAAGGGTTTCCAGAAAGAAACCACTACTATTTCACAAAAAAGTAATAAAAGTCAGTTAAAAGCACAAGTGAAAAATTGCTACTTCTGTATTAAAGATATGATTTTGCTTTTAGAAAGCTCAGAAATATTGTTTGGAAGAGTTCTGTCCCACGTTTTAACAAGTGGGTGGTTGTAAAAATACAAAATAATCTATGAATCTTGTATAGGCATGTGGGTTCTTCTTTTGTAATTTTGTCAAGAGTTTACATAAACTTGTAAGCTTCCATAAACTACATCCGTAGAGTTGACTCAAACTCGGAAGAGTTAACATAATAGAAGAAATAATTCAACAAAATACTGTTATTAACATTACTAATAATTTAACATTTCAATTTCAAGATAAAAGAAAATATAAAATCATAATAATAAAGTGTAATAGTTTATCAGTAATAAATATGATCAAACTACATAAAACACCTAGTTATATATAAATTCAGAAAAGCATAAGTTATTAAAGTTTTTTTAGAAGGGCTCATTTTCTTTCAGTCATGATAAGCAGAAATTACAATTGATTTGAAATTTATTGACTCACTTCTTGACTCGGGAGCTTATACAAATTTTCAATGAGTTTGCAAAATTTACAGGCTTTATCCCAAAGAGTTTGATAGAAAGTTAACTTGTTTTATTCTACGTGGAATCATAAAAGTACACGAATTTATTAGTTCACACAAATTTGACAACTATGCACAAGTAAAATAACAAAACAAAAAAGAAACTAGATGAAGACGTGAAATAGGAATAAAGATTAGGAGAAATTGATTAAATTAAACAATTATTGTATTTAATTTCGATTATTTAATCATGCTTAGATCATTACAAAATATACTAATTTATTTAGGGAATGTAAAAGAAAAGGGCACAAAGAGATTAGACGAAAAACTTCCCAGCAATCCTTAAGTTACTAACATAGGAAATGAACCAGAAACTTCATTTTACCTTTTCAATTATTGTTGAATTCACAGAACAATTTCATACTTTTCTGTAATTCTAGAGATATAGCAACAATAGATCCACAAATTCTGTAATTAAATATTCTCTTATTTAATTGATCCCAACAACAAAAGATACAACTTGTATTTAAGCAGATCAAATCTGCTACAAATAAGAAAAATAAAACACACATTAACCGGAAACAAATCTCCTACAAATTACAAAAAGAAAATAGTAGAGATATTGCTAAACAATAAATATGATCTGATTCATATTTGTTACCCTTACCTTGATCCAACAAATCAGGACAGATATAAAATTTCTAATTTATCCATGTCTCCATAATTTATTTTGAATCATAAAAATCCACAATACTTTAGTAGTATGTATGTACCTCTTTCCGCATCCTTGATCTCCTAGCCGATTCCCTATTCGACTGTCTTTTTCTTTCTCTTCTTATTTCATCCTTTTCCTGTCAAAAGAAAGCCACCTCTGTATGAAATAGTAGACACAGTAACATGGCCAAGAATTAAACACGTACACATTTGCAGCTAGAATGCTAATAATAATACGGAAATAGTATTTCACGTGAAAGGCTCAACTGACAGGAATGAAGTGTGGAATATCAATCTTAGAGGGAAAAATCATTCATGTGGCTTTGTCTAAAAGCTTGAGTTTTATCCTAGACATGATGATATCTTCCGATCAAGTAGCCAAGAGTTGAACCCTTTCACCCACATTCCTCTAAAAAAATTAGTATTTCATCACATGGTAGAATCAGCCTACGAATTGTCTATGCTTCACGCTGAAAGGGCACTTGTTTAGGGGGCTGTTAAAGATAATATCATTTTGTGTTTACTGACAATCAACATTACGTTTCCATTTTAACTCTACAGTCATGTTTGGTACTTTGTTAATTATAAATAGCTTATACAGAAGAGAAAAATAGAAGGAGTTGATCCGTATAACCTTTTCTTTCTTTTGGTTTTGCTCATAATATATTTCAACATTGAATATGTAGTTTAAGATACAAAAAGCACAATTACATCAACAAAACCTTTTTATATATGCATATATCTTCAGCATAATAATTTAAAAGGGATCTTTCAATTTATATTAGTAAATTGATTGTTCTTGCTTTTTGCTAATCTAACAAATAAAAGTTAATCAAACAGACTGTAAAATCAATATAACTTTGGCATACCAACTTCACAAGTTCAGTGTTAGTGCCAATTGCATCTAGGCCCGTCTCCAAACCCTGATTTGGTTGCGTTGAACTTGCTGCAGAGTAATGGGAAGAAGGACTGTTAGTATTGGAAAACTGCCTTAGTTACAATTTCTTTGGGCTTCCTTCATTGCAATCTCCTCCAGCACCTTTATTGTGCTGGGTATGGAATGTGTTTAGTCCCACATCACCTAATGATATGATCAAAGCATTATTTATAATAGGGATTAAGCCGTCTCTTACAAGTTAATTGTGAAGTCGTGTTGGGTCAAAAAGCCAGATTCTAAGAATTAATATGAATTTCATTAAGAAAATATACTGATCACCTTCTATGCATTTTCCTTGTTTTGAAATATCAGATAATAAAGCATTAATTTCCATTGTTCAAATAACCGAGAGAAAAAATTATGGTCTTAAAATATACCATTTTCAAGCATCAAATTACAGTATTGCTCCTTAGTTGAAGGAAAATCCTGCAACATAAAGGATGTCATCAGTCCTTCTCAGCCAAAGATTCTAAGCATCTTGAACTACACACAATAAAAAAGTTCATCTTTAAGCTTTACTAAGTTACCAGTTTTCAAGTGCTCTATAAAGTAGCAGTAATAGAACACATATTGCATTCCTCAGACATATAAATATACCTCAATAAAAAAAAAATTTAAAAAAATAGGACGTCATACATTAGCAGTGTCATGGTCTTCATGTAGTGATCCCTTGTTTCCATATGCTTCACTGTGGCACAAATAATATTTTATATTTTATTTAGGTTTGGACAAATATAATAAAAATAGTCCCAGAACAAAATGTACCTGCACAACACTCTATCCTTGTTTTTCAGTATCGAAGAATTGCTTCCATCTCCTCTTGATTCCTTAGGTATTAAACTTTTAGGTTGTAAGTTTCTAGCACATTTTTTTATTGAATTTAGGTTTTGCTCGCCAAAAGTCCTGTGTACTATTTCTGAAAAGGCCAGTACAGCATCCTGACCGAAATGAAAAAGAAGTTGTACTGTATGCATCAGCGAATATATGAACAGATACACTTGATCAACATGGAAATTGCTGTAAGAGGGAAAAAAATTAAGTTTAACCCTACAAGAATGTGAGTACACATTCTATTAAACCTACACCCACTGCAAACTAGAATTTCATAGAAATTATGGTCGGATAAAATATTTTATGTACTCTGTAAAAATTTATTGAAGATTTAAGATTACCTCAGATACTTTAGGTTTACTGGAGAGCTTCATTGGATCCTGTAAAACATCAGATTGAAGTAGTGTGCAGTTTGCCTGGGCCAAACATAAAAGAATGTGAAAATGAAACGTGAAACTGATAGAACACCATTCATAAACTGATAAAATATTGTATTGAACACTGAAATAACACAAACAATACAGTAAAACACTTGCTATCCCAGAGACTACGGTCTCCTACAGAGACTTTTCTATAGCTACCAACCGCAAATAACTACACCTTTCCTAATTACACAACCTACTATCAAATACACACACACATATATACACTCCTAACACATAGCTGCCAACAATTATTTTCTATGCGTAACTGCCATCATGCAATTTCTAATACAGAACTGCTCTAGTACAAAAACAATAATTTTCCTGATAATTAGCTACGCCAATTCATAAATGGCCCCTTTCCTAACTAACTAGGATCTCAGTTCCTATGAGAAACGCGTCCCTTTATCATAGGCAAAGAAAGAAACCTGACATAATAGGCAAATGTTATGTATATCACTACCTGGTTTGGCCACATATAGAGAGGCATGTAACCAGCTGCGTGTTGATATAAAAAGGGAATCGGGGTAGACGCAGAATTGTTATATGCCTATTTAAAAGAGATGTACACAGTCAGCTTTTTTATACGTGACAAACACCAAGTGTGCATGATCTAAATACCAACACAAATTGGTTCCAACCGGAAAATATTTTTCACCTGCATAGAAGGAGTCCAGTGTGTTGGCAAAGGTTTGTCAAGAATTTCCTGCTACAAATAGAAAATAAAATAAAATAAATTAGGATGTTAGTTAAAATCAGATAGCAGAAAAGGAAAATTGGTTAAGATGGCATTGGCATGATTACTGACATCTTCAGGCACCAAATAATTGTAAGCTGTATCAAACATATTAGATTTTTGTGTTCCCATCACGCTTGAGAAGCTTGTAACTCAGTACCTTTCAAGATGAACAACCGCTTTTAAATTAAAAAAAAATAAAAATAAATACCAAGTGAATGAGAATCAGCAATGAACATGGATGGGTTCGTTTAAACATGTGAGCCAGCTGTGCTAAAGGAAAGTACAAACAATATAAGACCACGATCCTTTTTCTTCTAATGCATTTTCTACAGAAGGACAATTGTCAAGAAATATTTGGTAAACTAAATTGAAAATTGAATTTCATCAATTAATTGTACACACCCACTGAAATTGCCATTGGCAGATAATGGATGATCAAATTTCATCTATTCAAACTTTCAAGAAACAAAGAGAATAACTGTTTCATTAGTACTTATTCGAAAAATCTTCTAGGCTAGTTTGAACGAACTTCTCAATAAGCTCTCTAAAGATAAAAAGAATGAAAAGAAAAATTAGCTTATACATGTACAAATTTGAGTTTTTCTCATATATATGTGTTTGTAGTTTCTCTATTTATTTTTTTTTAAACATGTGCATAAGCTAATTTAGCTTATGCAGAAGTCAAATTGATCATTTTCTTCTTAATTTTTTTCCCTAAAAGGATCTACAGAGAAGCTAATCCTAACATAACTTTTATAAAACAACTATAAGCTTAACTATGAAGCTTCCTGTAACAAATTAAGGATCTTAACTTTTGAAATAAGCTTAAACAAATTTACAAGGTAATAACACTATTTCCAATAGGCCCAATGAACTCTTCAAAACGCTTCCCAAATAATATCAAAACAAATAATAAAGGTAACTTATTTCCATTTAAAAAATATAAAATTGAAAATGTTCTCTCCCTCTCCCCAAATTTTTATTCCTTCCAATTCAACACGGATATGCATAATAAGGGAACCCTCCATACAAAAAATGAACACTGCATTGCCAAAAAAAAAAATCCAATAACATAAATACAAACACATATTCCCAATTTTTTGTAATGTAAAGATGCACACCGAATGAAAATTGCACTGTCGGAAATTCTCCAATAAAATAAATTCTACAAACTAAAAGACGAAAAAGAGTAAAAAGGTAGGATAGAAAAGACGAGAGGATAAAGCACATAACTAACACGTTTGAATCAGTGAACAATAACAATAAGGGGAAACAAACAAAACCAAATTAAAAAATGGAACCAATTAAAATCTAAAAAGGTGAAATGAAAGCTTCAAATCTAGCAGAACTGAAAGAGTAGCGTATAAGAGAAAGAGAGAGAAGGAGAAGAAGAAGAAAGGGAAAGACGAAGACCTGTGTGGCGCGAAACACAAACTAGTGTGTTGTGTGTGAGTGTATAATATTGTATAAATTAATAAATAAATAAAAAATAGAACGGAAACACTGTTTTATTATTTTGAATTGTAGAGAAAATTAGTTTGTTCTTTATTAATTGGTAATTAACTGGATTAAAATTTGTTTCATAATGAAATAATTTTATTTTTCTTTCCTCCATAAAATATTTATTCTACATTTGAAAGAAAATCAAACCGTCATTTTCAATAATATCAACGGCCACTTGTTTTTAGGTTATAAATAAATTCATATATAAGATATTATTTTTCATTTGTTCACATAGCGTAACTTTATTATTTATTACTAGTGTAAACACAGGCGCTATCGCGCCTGTGTGTACGCATTTTTTGAATTATATTAAGAATTGATGATATTGTAATGTTATTAATTTAATAAACAAAATAAAAGTATATTTATAAAAAATAAAA
>Ga0214544_1009585_pt1 | contig 15044 bp, 28 predicted proteins | sample CNSS3metaG_FD_160074 | JGI IMG/M metagenome (GOLD analysis project Ga0214544, IMG submission 160074) | Root nodule microbial communities from cowpea collected in UCLA plant growth center, Los Angeles, California, USA - CNSS3 | ecosystem: Host-associated > Plants > Roots > Nodule | place: USA...
CCAGCCTCATGCTCCTTCAATACCGCGATAATCTGCTCTTCCGTGAACCTTGCTCGCTTCATCTGTCCGTCCTTCTTCGGGCCGGACTCTAACTCCTTCTGGAGGAAATACGCAGTGGCAGGTCACTGATGAAGTCCATGATGTCCGCGCGCAGAGCCTGTAGCCGAACACACCAACGAAATTCCAGCGATCTCCGCAGTCGTAGCATCGGTCATGAAGAGAGCGCTTGTGCACTCATCAGGATTGTGACGGCCCCTCGGGCAGCACACGTCCGGTCTCCAAGGAATGCGAGTCATTGGGGTCCGGACGATGCAGTCACCGCGTTTCTCCTGATTGCTCCGCTCAATGACCGCGTCTAGGCCGCCGAGACGCCGACCATAAAGGCTTTCCCGAGCGACATAACCGAGGCCGCGTAAACGTTCGAACTCATCCATTCCTTCGATGGACCGGATCAAGAGAATCAATTTACCACTTCCAGCGCCGTCATATATCCGTGAGGACGGCTTGGGGCCGATCTAACGGAGCGACCCTGGAATGAAAAAAATGCTGTTTGTAACTGCAAGCGCGGTCGCGCTTGCAGCGGCGGCAGTGCCGGCCTTTGTTGCTGAGGCCGCCGCTCAACCCGTCGCCACCAAGGTGCAGGTAGCCGATACGTCATATCCTCAATGCGCGGACGACCCATTGAATGGTATCTGCGATCTGTTTTTTTGTTTGACCGATCCGGCGTGCGTACAGCACTAATCGCGGATAACAAACGAAGCATAAAATGAGGCGCGAGGCCTCGCAGGACCGGCCGCTCGCGGGAACAGCGGCCGCGTCCTCTTACGTAGAGAGATTTGCGATCCAGCCTCCTGAGTTCCGGTTCCGCCGTTCGAGCATGATCGCGTGGAACGGATCTTCCAGCACTGATCGGCCTCAACGATCAGGCAACGCACACCGCGGAGCCGCACGTTATCACGAGCGTCGGACAAGAAATTGAAGCGATTGTAATCGTTGATTGAATGGAGACCTCTCGATTCGCAAGGCCCAGCGACCGCTCTATCCGTCGAGCTGGGCCTGAAGGTGCATGCCTACGGGAGGCCGTGTCAACGTCCTCCCAATCGCGGACACTTGTAGTAGGCTCATTGAGCGCCGAGCTTTCGAGTACCAGGCCAGGCGGTCCGAATTGGTCGTATCCAGCTGCCGCTCGGTCACGTCGGTTTAATCGAGCTCGGTCTGCGCCACCTGCGGCGCTAGGGCGACAAGTCGCTTTGAGCGGCATGCTTACGCGCCTTATCCGTTCTTTTTAGGAGATACCCGCTGGAATGAGTTGAGCAATGCGCCGGCCTCTAGGCCGGCGCTCTGCAGTCGGATGTACAGCGCTACGCCTCATGCGAATTAACAGTCTCCTGCGGTCAAAGGCTGCTTCACAGCCGGAGGCCGTGATCATTGAGCACCCTATCCCTCAGAGCGCCCTTTATCTCGCGGGCAATTTCCTTACGGACCTTGGCCCCTAATTCTCGCTTGGCATCCTCGACGAGATCAGATTCAGTTCCACTCAAGCCTTTGTCGGCGAGCTGTTGCTCCAGTCTGCCGTCGAACTCTTCGCCCATTGCATCAATGAGCTGGTCCTGCATCGCAGCATGGTCGTCAGGGGCGATGCGAGAAAGCACATCGTCCCAAGGTTGCCAGTCCGTCGCCAAATAGTCAGCAAATTCCGCCGCTTCCTTACTCCGCACGGTTTTCTCTGCACTGTCAACGTCAGCGTCGGTGACGCCGGAAACTTCAAAGAAGCGCATATTCGGTGCGACGTGCTGCAGTCCCAGCCGCTCGCGTAGCTTGTTCTGATAAGCAAGATAGACCTCGATGGCATCGATGTTTTCGGTGTTGTCGACGGAGCCGAGTGACTGAGCCTTCTCGCGCGCAATCCCTTCCAGAGCGTCCAAGCGGAACATGACGCGCCCCAGATCGATGAGATCGGGAAGCCGCGCCCTCTCGTCATAGACGCCGTTCTCCACGTCTGCGATGAGACGTGCTGTTTGCATACCGTTCCAAGTCAACGTTCTGCGATCCTCGCAGGATTGGTTGGCGTCGGCGGCCAGCTGAAAGTACTGCGCACGCAATTGCGGGTTCTTCGCCGCCTCTCGTAGATCATTCGCCACCGACTGCTGGAATTCCTGATTGTCAGAGTTGACGGACTCGAACAGCTTGCCGAGGAAAAGCGCGTACTCTTCAGCACCCGGCTCTTCTGCAGAGGTCCGCCAAGCGGCCAGCACCTCCCGATCGCCGTCTTTTGGATTGCCCCTGAGCCAGTCTGCGACGGCTTCGGTGAGAGGATCGTCCCGTTCATCGTCTGTCGAGGATAGTTCACTCACGTGGTTGCCCGGAAGTATGACGGTATAGCCCGCGGCGCTGACGGCTGTATGCAGGTTCGTCAGCACCTGCTCGGGCAGCGGATTTCCAGACAGATCTACGCTGGCATCAGCGCCCAACTGCGTCAGTAGGTTCTCGGGTAGGCTGGTTAACTGGTTATCATTAGCTAGGAGGAGCTCGAGCCCGGGTGGGAGCGCCTCGGGTAGCCTGGTTAGCTGGTTGCCATTTACGCCGAGACTCCCGAGCGTAGCAGGGAGGTTCTCCGGCAGACTGCTCAATTGATTGTGGCTGGCGTCGAGCAACTCAAGCGCAGCAGGGAGGACCTCCGGCAGATTCCGCAACTGATTGTAGCTGACGTCGAGCAACTGAAGCGCGGGAGGAAGGGCCTCAGGCAGGCTCGCCAGTCGGTTATGACTCGCGTTGAGATACTCGAGACGCGCCGGAAGGGCGGGCAAGTTGGTCAGCTGGTTGTGGCTGACGTTGAGCGATTCGAGGGTGGCGGGCAGGCTGTCGGGCAGTCTGGTTAGCCGGTTGAAAGGAACGTCGATCCGCCTGAGGTCGGTCGAAAATCTGGGAAAACTGGTCAGGGACAACGATTCGAGATCGAGATGTTGATTGAACTCAGAAAGATTTAATCGCGTTAGGGCTTCTTCTCGATCCTCGAGCGGGCCCACGTCCCGTTCGGCAGCCCAATTTTCAACCGTCTGGTCTTGGTCGTCCTCCACATGAGCTGAATCTGCCACGTCATAGCCTGTCAGCACTCCGTCCCACTGCGCCCCGGCCTCGTTTTCCTGCCCCTCTTGTTCGTTCGAAGAGATCCCATCGCCGCGCTGAATACGTCCTGCCTCAAAAGGATCCATTCCATACTCCCTTGCCAAGGCTGAGCAGACTCAGTCCACTACGACACGTTGTAACCTCTGAAGCACTTACCTGTCGGTAAGCTGACGACGAAGCTATCGCCAGGTGGCGGCTATCGGATTGGAAAGGCGGTGATGTTGCTCCTGAGGGCGCAGTAAATTTGGGGCCCCGTCTCGTCTTCAAAATAAGTGGTCGTCCGTTAGAACGGATTGTAGCGACAAACCTCGCTTATAACCCAAGAACCGGAGACGCAGCAGCAAAGCGCGTCGTGCGCTTGAGATCGTACTCGTCGAGCACAACGGCGACCCTGCAGCCCGATCATTGCCTCCCTCGCATCTCCGGCGGATAGGTGACGCCTTCGCCGAAGTTCCATTCGAAATTGGTGAAGTCCCCGCCGTCGGTGATGATGACCCGGGTCACAACGCCAAGCTTGGCCGCGACGCTGGTCGTATAGTGCCGCGCCGCTCGCACCGCTTCCTCTGCGCCGACAAAGCGACGGACATACTCATAGGAGCCGTCGATAAAAAATTGCGCGACCGAGAATTCGTCTCGCATCGTTGGCCTCACGCGGGCAGGTACTGCTCGGCCCTGCGGCGCAGGCCGGCCAGTTCGGCATCGCTGATCTCGCCGCCTCTGAGCAGCTCGGGCAGTCCGGTCTCAATGGATTCCTCGACCTCGGCGCGCTTGGCCTTCCGGCCCTCGCGATACCAAACGACGCGCTCCGGATCGCCAAGCCGAAACAGGACGCCCGTATGCCCGAGCCGCACGGCGCTATAGGTTTTGGTGACCCAGATTCCGACGGCGCCGGGATTGCGGCGGATCATGTGACCCGCGGGCTCAACGTGATCGGGCGGCAGATCCATGTTGTTGCGCCGCATGCGCGGGTTCGACAGGAACGGACAGCCCTGCACCGCGTACTCGGCGCATTCCCAGTGCGACGGCGGTTCGGAGATGTTGCGGTTGATCGCGCACATCGGCCCGATGGGGAATGCCTTATAGATACCGAGCGGCTGGCCGCAGACCCAGCAGAGCTTGCGGTTGACCGCCTGCGCGAGCTTGCCGGGACCGATGACGCGGAAATCAGGTTCGCGGTCGATCCACGCGACGAACCAGGGGACATAGTACCCAGTCGCCGACACTGGCAGCCGCTTGATCCGATCAGGAGTCGGTATCGACCAGATCGCTTGATAGAGCCGTGTGTCCATCAGCGCCTCCTGCAGCGCCAGTATTGATGCCGACCGATCCGGAAATAGCGGCGGCCGTGCTCGCAGATGTCGCGCCACCTGTGCTCGCGGCGGTCCTCGGTCCGCTGCGGCGGCGCCGTGATCGGCCCCGCCTTGTCGACCACCGGGACGAACAGCGGCAGCCGGTCGGCCTTCGGCGTCGAGTGCTGCGGCTCGTCGACGACGACGGCGGTTGCTGCGGCGGGCGGCACCGCGTCGCGCTGGCTCGCTGCGGTCAGCATCAGCGACCAGATTGCGGTGCTCCGGTCATCACCTTGAACGGGTCAGCGCCATGTCACCGGCTCAATTTTGCAGGGGAGCCTGATGCTCCTCGGGTCGTCCGGCCTGCCTGCGGTCGTGACCATGGCGGTGAAGCCGCAGACGTCGCAGGCAACGGTGTAGTAGCCGCAGCGCTTCGCCGGGTACGGCAAGGCGGTCTCGCAGAACGGCTTCGCGCCGCGCGTCACGTCGAGGTCGACGCCGTCGGGATAGTCGGGGTTCGGCGGCTGCGTCGCCTCGCTGCCGCGATCAATCCAGCTCACATGAATCATGCGGACTCCCCCGCTACATCTCCGGCAGCGAGGCGAGCATCGCGTCGACGGAATCGAGGTCGACCAGGGTCCGCGTGTCGAACTTGTAGGCCTTGATCCGCTTGGCGTTGATCAGCTCATAGCATGGTGTGCGAGAACTTGCCGTAGCGGCACGCCTCCTTGATCGTCGCGCGGCGGCGGCCGCTCGCGGTCTCAACGGCTTCGATGTATTCCTTCTCACTCATTTCGGTCCTCACTTCCTCGCTCGTCTCCGCCCTGCGTTTGACGCGGCGAGCCGACGCGCGTGCCTTGTGGCAATCCTTGCAGATCAGCATCGGGCTTCGCCGCCGCGACTGCCTATAGAACGCGCTCTCCGGTTTGCTCTTGCTGCAGCCTGGGCAGAACCTCGTCATGCCGGTGCCTCCAGCAATCCGAGCTGGTTGACGCGGTCGGACACGGTGCGGCCGTCATGGGTCAGCATGAGCGGCAGGAACACCGCGTCGAACGACGGGATGCCGGTCTCAATCGCCATGATCTGACCTTTGACCCAGTCGCGCAGAATCGAGTTAATCGCGATCTGGCCCTCCGTCAGCGCGCGCTCGCGGTGCTCCCTCTCGGTGCGCCCGCGAATGCGGTAGCTGTACGGATGCTCTTTCAGGTACAGCGCGGCCCAGCCGCTGGCGCGCAACTGCATCTAGCGCCCGCGATGACGGAACGCGAGCAAGAGCTCGTGCTTCTCGAAATCATCCATGAAGCCGATGCTGTCGCAGCCGACCCGGCGCAACACCTTGATGATCTCGTGGCGAGCCGCAACGCCGCTGGTCGCGTTCTCATAGGGCGTCGTCATGACGCGGACTCTCCGCTTTAATCTGTGGGGGACGGTGCTACCGGCCGTGCCCGGTCGTCGCACCGTCCGCCCTTCGCTCGCTCGTGACGGGCTGGCTTTCATCCAGACGAGTTTGCGAACCTCTAAGCTCATCGACCACGGCGCCAAGAATCGACGACGGCGCCGCCGTGCTGTCGCGGTGATTGCGGTCGCCATGTTGTCGATCTCGGCGCCGTACTGCAGTGCCAGCGAGAGAACGACCGCCGCATCGCGTGCGATTGCCTCGGTCCGCCTCGCCGGATTTGCCGCCGGTTATGAAGACCTCGCCCAGGGCGCCGTCGTCATAGAACCAGAGCGTCACCGCAAAGCGCCGACCGAAGCCGCCCCATTCGATCTCGAATGTTTCGGCCCTGCGGCTAGGCAATGTCCGGCGCTCGCCGATCATGCTGCCGCCGCGACTTTCGGCGTGCGCGGGCCGCGCTTCTCCGCCTCCAGCGCGCCCGAGACCTGCCTGATGCAGCCGATCAACTCGGCGGCCTGCGACCGCGTGGTGATCGCCGCCGTGATGTGCAGCTCCACCGTGCCCTCATTGGTCTTCAACTGGACGTCAGCGCCTTTCGGAATATTCATTGCTCTCCTCCGCCAAATTTGTTTCGTATCTCGTCACCAGCTCGACCACCCCGAGGACCTCGCGGTGCCCGACCTCGATCGCGAGCTTGTCGGCGAGCTGCACGGCGATATCGAACTGGCTCAGTCCCATCTCGGCGACGATCTCGCCCGTCGAGAAGTTGACGACGCGATAGGTCATGCCGACCCCTTGGGTTTCGACGCCTGCAGTGCGAACTGATCGGCGAACGTGCGCAGCTCCTTGTCGATCAGGTCCATTTTTCGCAGATCAGCCTCAGTCGGCTCCTCGTCGCCCGGATCGAGGATGTTCATCAGGCTGCCGAACAGGTGCTGGGCGCCAGCGAAGAAGGCGAGCTTGCATTCCTCGAGCTGCACCAGCGGCGCATCGGGATGCATGACCACGAGCCGATAGCCGATCCAACCGGCCTCGATCAGCTTGCCCGCGTCGGTCAGCTCAATGGTGAGACGTTCCAGGTGGCTGCGATCAATCGTCATGGTCAGGAATCCAAATGCGCGTGCTCTTCTTTGATAAGGGGGCATAGACCCGCCTTGCGATCTCGGCGAAATCCTCGTCGACACCGGCCGAATGGTGGATGTGCGCGGCGCCGGTCAGCAGCGCGCTGATCATGATCACCGTCCGGCAATTGCAGCAGAGCGAGGTCGGGACCTCCCTGCATTCGACGACGGCCGAACGCAGGATGGTCGAGAACTCGCAGCCGATCCGGTCCTGCTCTTCATCTGAACACGGTATGGCGGTCATCCTCTCTTGGTCCGGCGTCGCCTCCGGTGGGCGCGGGTCGTTCGCTCCTATCCTCACCGCGCGGCGGTTTGTCATCACCGCCTCCGGCGGCTGAATCGGACCGAGGCCGAAGCGATCCAGCAGCTTGCGCACGCGATAGGCTTCGCCGAAGTGATCACCGGCATGACAGTGTGTCGTGTCGGTGCGGCAGACGTCGCCGCAGCAGATCGCCTGCGCAATTTCCAAATCGCTGGGTCGCTCGTTCTTCATTCAATGCTCGCCTGCTGCGGCGTGTCCGTTGCCGCTATTGCGCGACGCCGACGGCAGGAACTGCATGTCGGTGCCTTCGACCCGGCGCTCGTCCAGGTCCCGCTCGGTATCGTGGAATTTCTGCAAGCCGTGCATCAGCGCGGCGCCGGTCTGGTCGAGCAGGCTTTTGATTGCCTAGACCCCTGCGCGTCATGTTGTCGTGGTCGGCGGTCGCCATGGCGAGCTGACGGCGCAGGCTGTCATTCTCGAAATCGAGAATGGCCTTGTTGTGCTTCAAAGCCTCGTTCTCCGAACGCAATGATTCGATCTCGGTCTGCATGGCCGAAATTTCGTTGGCGAGGTTCATAGTCGTCTGCTCCCTGTATTGAACGGTCACCGCTCTTAGCCATGGCGCAGGTCGCCATGATGATCGCGCCGAGCGTGCCGCCGCCCATGGCGCCGAGACTGAACTCGAACCAGAAAGTGCTGTTCATTCGCTCTCCCTTTGTCTCTTGGTTGTTTGAGCGATCCTCCGGCCCGGTGCTCCCCGATGGGGCTGGGGGGCTTTCAGGTAAGCAGCGGGCTTTCGGATCGAGCTGCTGGTCCGCTCGAACCCGCAGCGCTCGATTGGTCATCGGTCAGGCGGCGGAGCTTTGAGCGGATTCCTGCGGCAATGCGCGTGTTGGCAGGCCTTTTGGAATCAGCACGACGCGGCGCCGCCCGTCGCGACCAGTGAAGTGAATACGCGTGTGACGGCTGCCCTGCGCGACGAAAACGCCGGAACCGCCAGTGTCCCGAATGATCCTGATGGTCTCGCGCATCAGCTTTCGCATTGTCCTATTCGACTGGCGTCAGAGCCGTCCGGATCGCCTTCTCGTACTTGTCACAGGCATGGATCACTGCCGAGTGGGCGCGCTCGAACTCGTCGCCGATCTCGTGATAGTTCTTGCCGGTGACGACGTGGACGAAAGCCATAACCTTCTGGCGAATCTCGACCAGCGCGGGGCTTCGGTCGTCATTGATCAGGTCTGCGCGCTTGACGCCGTAGTGCTTGCCGCAGATGCCCATGGCGTCGCGAATTTGATTGCTCCAGGGGCGCGCGATCCGGAAGCGGCGGAATTCCTGCGCAGCGAGGATCAACAGATTGATCTCGACGGCCGAAAAGCCCTCGGGCCGTTCGGTCTGCGGCCGCCCCATCAGCGGGGGCGGTCGCGCCGCAGCAATTCAGTCGAGCGCAAGACAGGTCGTCGTGAGGTCGATACTCTGCAAACTAACCGGCATTCCCATTCCCAGTGCCATTGCTTTACCTCCCCGTCGTTATGCGGCGTCCGACACCGCGTCGGCCGGCGCCTTCTGCTTCTGAGACCTCGATGCAACCTCGCTGGTATAGGCGTCGAGCGTCGCGAGCGCGGCCTGACCGATGGCGGGAGCGTTGCCGCGCAGCCGTTCGGCAAGACGCGGCGAGACGTCCTTGGCGGTCTCGCTGGCGACGACGAACCCGGCGTCTTCCATTTCATCGCGGCCGTACATGCCGCCGATGATGTCGGGGCAGTACATGCGCGCCCAGTCGCGGGACATGTTGTAGAAGAGCTGCAAATCCGGCTTCAGATCCCAGAGCGGTGACCCCTTGACCTTGCCGCTGTCGTTGCGCGTCGGCCGGAGCTTGCCGAGCGTGAACTGGTTCGGATCGGCATCCTTCGGCGGGAAGTAACGCGGCTCCCTCTCGCCCTTGAAGGTCGCAAACACCCGGCACCGCCGGTTGTCACCGTCGCCCTCATACTCGACGTTCAACCGCGAGGTGATCGGCGCCTGCGCTTCGATGAGCGCATGGAAGAACTGGGACTCGTAGGAGACCCGCTTCTCGCCCTTGTTCTCGACGATGTAGGTCCAGCTTGCCAGCGTCAGCGGCGAGATGCCCAGCTCGTGCGCCTTCATGCAGACGCCGAACATGCCGCCGACATTGCCCTGCAGCCACGGCGGGAGCATCGGGCCTGCGGTCGACAGCAGCTTGGCCTCGTCGATCAGGTCGCGCATGTTGCCGATGTTGGCGCCGCCACCGCCCTTGAACATCAGGACCTGTTCGGTGCGCTCGTTGACCACCTTCTCGGCGTTGCCTTCCGCCAGATCGCGCCGGGTGACGCGCTCCGGCTGCGGACGGTCGGCCTCCATCGGGCGGTCGCCCGGCAACGAATGGTCACTATCATGCGGCCTCATGCAGCTCGTACTTGACCCGGTCGTCGACCGATTTGGGCCACCACTCCGGCGCGTCGATGTATTCGGCGTCGGCGCGGTCATCGCCCGGACCAGGCCACACGCCGTTCTGCCAGCACTGCCAGAACATGTTGCAGCCGAGCTGATTGAGCTGGTCACCGCGCGCGATGTCCTCGTCCTTCAATGTGACGGCGCGCACGCAATACGGCGGCTTGTTCTCGACAAACAGGATGGTGAACGATTGCACCCGCAGGCCGAGCGCGATGGCGCCTTCAATCACGAGGGCCGCCTGCCGGTAAGCCGCGATCAGCCATCGTGCGCTGCAGGTGCCATAGAGCACGACCGGATGCGTCGTCTTGATCTCGGCATAGTCGCCGCTGGCGTTGGGAATCTCGTCGGGCCGCGCCTTCTTCCAAAACCCGCGAGCGTCCTTCCAGATCAGCGAGCGCTCGGGAGCGCCGCCGAGCATCCCCGCCTGCACTTCTCGGTGGCACGGTGGGACCGCGAGGAGGAAATCAGGCGCGTCCACGCGGATACCTCCCTGTCATATGACGATCGTGCCGAAATGGTCGCGCTGCTTCGGGCGCGCGACCGCACCGAGCGGCGCCAAAAGGGCAAGACCAACTTGCGACGGGTCTATGTCGCGCGCTGTGGCGACCGTTTCAAAATTGGCGTGAGCAGCTTCCCACCGAGCAGGATCGAAAGCCTCAAGACCGGCACCTCGATCAGCGGGAAGATGGCAGCGGTGGGATGCGGCTCAAGCTGGGTCATGGCGCCACCTAATGAGCGGTGGCGCTGGTGCTTTGGAACCCGGAGTTCATGGCCGCAGCTCTCCAGAACGGTAGGTCCTTGACACCCTCGGTGGTCGCGAGCTGTGAAAGAATTTCTTGCTGGTCGACCTCCAGTTCCCCTTAAATTTCACGGTTCGTCGCCTCGTTGATCCTGATCTTGACCGACGACCGAAGTTCTTTCGTCGGGATGCCGCGCTTTCGCTTCCTTGTAAACGTTGCTGATCGACTCCCGGATGTTGCGGCACCGTGCCATCGACGACCCGCGCTCGGAAGCGAGGTCGGCGTGATAGCCGTCGATCTTGGAAAGAATGTCTTGGACGAGCTGCGGGTCGAAGTCGTTCGTCTCGGCTGCTGACTTGGCCATTCTGTCTATCCTCTGCGGGCGAGCGCTTGACCGGCGGCACCTTCGGCCGCCTGGCCGTCATGAGCACGAGTCGATGGTCGCTTTTTGATCCTTCCCGTGGTGCGGAAAACCAATTCCCGCCACGGTCCTTTATTCTCCATTCGTCACGGGCCATGTGGGTTCAAACAGCTTTTGAAGCGATCAGCGAGGGGTGCGTCTTGGAGCTTCGGTACGACGGCTCTTTTCCTCGCGTCGAAGTCGACGCGGTGTGGTACCCAAGATGGGAATGCCGTCATGCGCGTTTAACAAGGGGTGGCAGCGTCAGTCACGACCCGTCGGCTGAGCTCTTGAGATTGGACGAGGCCACAGCAGCTAACATCACGAACGTTGGCTCTGCCGCTCCTCGCCCCGGCTACCGCAGAAACGATCGCGTCATGGCTCAGATCGTCTGCCGACTATGAGCGACAATCGCACTGCGGCAACGGTCGCGCAGAATTACGCTGTACACTGCTGCATTTGTTTGTAGGGCCTGCGGGCATCCATTAGGACTGGGGCGAAAGCAGCTTTGCGATTACCGCCGCGGTCAGCAGCGTAGCGTGACCGTCGGGCGCAATGGCGTAAATGAGCGCGCGCCGGGTAAAGGCGGCGGGATCGCTCTCGATCTCGCGGGCGGCTTGCATCGCGGCGATGACGGTCGATCGCTTCTCGATGCGGTACTTGCCGCGCCCGAGGAAGATGGATGCGGTGAAATGATCCGCCCTGCGGATCGCCACGACCGCCCGGGTCTCGATCTCGTCAAATCTCACGGCCAACTCCGAGCGATACCGCCGCGACGGCGAGCGAGATGTATTTCGTGATCGGATGGTCGCCGTGCTCATAACCGGCCCATGCGCCGCGCGAGCAGCCGATCGCATCGGCGGCTTGTCGCTGTGAATAGCCGAAGCGCGCGCGCCAGTCGGTCAGTGATTGCGGCGTTGCGAAGGGCGTGGCTCCGGTCTCTGAATTCGTCATTCCCGGGTCTCCTCATTGGCAGGCCATCGCGGAATGCAGAGGGCCTCGACCCCGAAGGCCGGGAAGCTGACCGATCAGCGCCCGGCAATCGGCCGGGCGGTATTGGGCCAAATCGCCGGCGGAATGGCCCAGATTTAAGCCACTGGTCGGTGGTTGGAAGACCCAAAGGATCGAATGCGAGCCTGAAAATGGCGGAAGATCAAAGGGTTACGGCGGCCCCTCAATCGCCCGTGGGGCCCTCACGGGGCCGCCCCGATCCCGGCGGGGCTTCCGCCGCCCCGGCGGCAATGCCGCACTCAGTAGGCGCCGACAGCGGCGGGCGCGGCCAACTACTGACGAGCAATCTTGGCGGGCGCCTGCTCATGGTCTCGGCAGAGCGCGTGCGGCAACTCTCGAAAGAGGGCTGGCGGATCGGCGCGCGCAGAAATCCGCCGCTGACAGCCGCGTCCACGACGCCAGGGCGCGCGAGATCGAGTTGCGCAACGCGGTGCGCGAAGGCCGCCTGATCGAGATCGACGAAGCGATGGCGATCGTCGAGCAGATCACTGGGCTTTTCCGAGCGGAGACCGCCGGGCTCCCCGCGCGCGTGACGCGCGATCTGCAATTCCGCAAGACAATTGAAACGGCGTTGAATGACATCCTCGAACGGGTCGCAGATATTGCCTCCGAAAGGGGACGTGCTGTGGCATCGGCTCGCGTTGCTGGCGAGGCCGTCGCGGCCGACGCCGCCTAGATAGTCATTGAGATTCTTGCCGGCTGTGGCGATGAGTGCCTTCAGTGATGCCTTTGTAAAAATTCTTGTCCTTGTTGTTGACTGCCTTGATGCGCGTGCCATCTATCGCCAGTAACTCACGTCCAAAGAGATCGAGGCGTCGGCATAGGATCGTGAACTCGCGGAAAACCGATTTAAACGCCGCACGATTTTCGCTCCTAAGATCAGCAATGGTTTTGAAGTCCGGCTTGAGGGGTTCGTAGCAACCAGATAACCTCTATGTTCCGATGGCACTCGATTTCCAGCCTCCGGCTTGAACGAACACGATTGAGGTAGCTATAAATTTAGAGCTTCAGTAGATCACCGGGGTCGTAACCGGGCCGCCCTGTGACCTTCGCGTCTACCCGCGCAAAGCCTAAACTCCTGAGATCGAGCCCATCGACAAAGGCATCAATAAAGCGGACGGGATTCTCGACACCGACGTAGTCGTCAATCGCCTCTGGCAGAAGTAGCAGCTGCGAGCGATCGGAACCAGAAATGTGTGCCATGCGCGAATCTAACGGAGCGAGCCCGGCATTGAATCCGCCTCGCACACTTTTCACACGGTCTGCTAGTTTTAAGGTCATCAGGCGATGCGGGCCGAGGTTTTGGGCGGGGCTGGAGCGGCGGCGGTCGCAGGACGACAAGGCGCGGATTGTCGAGGAGACGTTGGCGCCCGGCGCGAAGGTGACTGAGGTTGCGCGTCGCAACGGAGTAGCGACCAGCCTGGTGTTTACCTGGCGTCGACAAGCACGAACATCGGAACAAGTTGTACCATCTTTTACGCCGGTGCAGATCGCCGCCGTAGCGGCATCGGCTGAGGAAAAGCCGAATCTTTTGCCTGCGGTTGATGGCCGAGTTCGCTCCGTGGCAGCCGCGCGTACTGGATTGATAGAGATCGATCTCGGCAACCGACGGTGCATCCGGGTGAATGCGCACGTCGATCCGGAAGCGCTGGCGCGGGTCCTCGATGTGCTTGGACGCCGATGATTGCTATACCAGGGAATGTGCGAGTGTGGCTCGCGACAGGCTACACGGACATGCGCAGAGGCTTTCCGCCGCTGGCACTCCAAGTGCAGGAGGTGCTGCACAAAGACCCGCTCAGCGGTCATCTGTTCGTCTTCCGCGGTCGCCGCAGCGATGTTGTGAAGGCGATCTGGCACGATGGCCAGGGAGCCTGCTTGTTCACAAAAAGACTCGAGAGAGGAAAGTTCATCTGGCCATCGGTTGCCGGCGAATCGGTAACGATTTCGCCGGCGCAGTTGAGCTATTTGCTGTCCGGGATCGATTGGCGTAACCCTCAAGAAACCCATCGGCCGACACGGGTCGGATAGCCGCTTTTACGGTTTGAATCTGCTGCTTGATCTGATTCAATGGCTTCATGATATCGAAGCCGGACGATCTTCCATCGGATCGTTTAAGTGCCTACATGGCGCTGCTGGCCGAGCGTGAGGCGTTGCAGGTTGAACGCGATGTGGCCGTGGCGGATGCCGCCAAGGAGCGGGCGGCGCTGTCGGACAACGAGGCGCTGATCGCGCATCTCGAGCTGCGGATCAAGAAGCTCAAACGCGAACTGCAAGGGCAGCGCTCCGAGCGCACGGCGCGGCTGATCGAGCAGCTGGAATTGGAGCTCGAAGAACTCGTTACCACGGCGACCGAGGATGAGCTTGCCGCGCAGGCCGCAGCGGCGAAGACGCAGAACGTCCGCCCTTCATGCGCAAGCGGCCGGTTCGCAAGCCATGGCCGGAAGACATCGAACGCGAGCGCGTCGTCATTGAGGCTCCAACGACCTGTGCCTGCTGCGGTGGATCGCGGCTGGCGAAGATCGGTGAGGATGTGACCAAGACGCTGGAGGAGATCCCGCGCCGCTTCAAGCTGATCGAGACGGTACGCGAGAAGTTCACCTGCCGCGATTGCGAGAAGATCAGCCAGCCGCCGGCGCCGTTCCACGCGACGCCGCGCGGCTTCATCGGTCCGCAATTGTTGGCGACGATCCTGTTCGACAAGTTCGGCATGCATATCCCGCTCAACCGCCAGAGTGTGCGCTTTAAGGCCGAGAGGATCGATCTGCCGTTGTCGACGCTGGCTGACCAGGTCGGCCACGAACCGTCGCCGTCATGCCGCTGTTCCAGCTGATAGAGCGTCATGTACTCGCAGCCGAGCGCCTTCATGGCGACGACACCACCATCCGCATCCTGGCGAAGGGCAAGTGCACGACCGGCCGGATCTGGACCTATCTATGGACGGTCCCCGCTTTGCAAGGCCATTTGCTTTGTTCGGGCTAGCGGTCGTTTGCAGCTATCTATCCGGCTTTATGGCGATGCCGCGAGCCTTGATGAGATCCGCGGATCGCGCCCAATTACGTTGACGAGCTCTGAAGCTCGATAGGTCCAACGGGCTTAGCCCACCCCGGTCCGACCGGTTGCCATCACTCTGTTTTTGCCCTCGCAAACGGAACCGTGCTCGACTTATGCTCGCGCGCGGTACTCTTCACCATTGGCCATGATCGCCCAAGCGATCCGGGCAGTTTTGT
>Ga0214544_1009589_pt1 | contig 15033 bp, 13 predicted proteins | sample CNSS3metaG_FD_160074 | JGI IMG/M metagenome (GOLD analysis project Ga0214544, IMG submission 160074) | Root nodule microbial communities from cowpea collected in UCLA plant growth center, Los Angeles, California, USA - CNSS3 | ecosystem: Host-associated > Plants > Roots > Nodule | place: USA...
CCTAGGGTTCCAAATATAGTGTGTGTGAGTTCCGTGTGAGAACGAGAGCGAATCCATTCTTAAGAGTCTTCCGCTGCGTTTCCTCGTCGATTCCACCGAACAATCGACGATTGGAGGCCATCTCCAACGAACGGAGCACGTTTCCGCCGATCAATGGCGCCGATGGCCTCATCAGGAACACTCCAACACGCACACAGTGAGCACGACTGTCTTAAGGATGGCCAAAGAGCTGAAAGAAACGGTAAAACAAAAAAAGGAATGAGTTACTACCAAACCCTAATGGTAAAAACAGAAATAGGCCCAAAAAAGGGGAATCATGAGCTGAGGAATGACTTACGTGGAGCGAAATCTGGCTTGAGCTAGCTTGAAGAAGGTTGACGACTAACCCTAGCAAAGAGTTGTGGCTGCGCAAAGGAGGCAAGGAGGAACGTGTTTTCTGAAAAATGAATGAAAGAATGGAATTAGGGTAGATTAGGATCTGAATCCCCATTAGGCCAACCTTAGGCCCATTACATTAGGGAATCCGTTTTAATTTAGGGCAGAAAAGGAAAAAGAAATTTAGTGGGCCTTACATTACCAACCAATTATAATTTTTTATTTATAATAGTGACTATTTTAGTAATTACAAACTTTTTATTTTATAAATTGGTATTTAAATAGGTTACTATAATGACTAATAATTTTTTATCACTAAAATTAATTATTATTTAAAAATTTTCTTTTGTAGTGTAACTTAGATTCAACTTGAAATAATAACCAAGATAAGTTACTTGAAAATGTTCTAATAAACTAATTTTGAGTTACCGATATACTTTAATATTATTTAAAAAAAAAAATTGATTAAACTTCTCATTAGAATAGAACTGATATTTTTTTTTCAATCTGTTGACAAAAACAATCAGATATTTTATTAGTTAGTGTTACACACCATATATTAATTTGAAAATTTACGATGGTCTAACATAGAACCAAATTAACAATGCTTAGTCAATTTTAAAAATTAAATAAAATAGTTCAAGGTTTCAGGTGTCAGAATAATATATATAGAAATTGATTGGTATAATGTGAATTGTAGTTATTATATATGGTATGAATCAGACCAAAGCCGTTATTCAATAAAATAGCAAAAGACGTTATACAAGTTGCAAATGATATGAACATACATATAAAGGTAAAATAACCAAGAAAGCCACCTAATCTTAACAATTACTAACCCCAAATAAGAAAAGAGTGTGTGTATCTATAGTGCTATTGTTTTCCTTCGCTTGCTTTGGAGCTAATATACACATTTATATTCTCACAAAGAATAAGTATGGACATTCTTGTTTGTAGCTCAACACTATCACACCAGAACAATACTCCATAACCTAGCTCAGTTCTTCGAACCAGAAACTGGAGGCTGGTGCAGCTGCTGATACATCGCAGCAAGTTTACTGTATGCATCCATGTTCATCGGCTGCAAATAATTATTCAATTTTATTATATTTATATACTTTTAAGAAAAAAAATCATTGATTTATCAGTACATGTCATTTTAAAAAAAATAACTAAAGACATTTAAAGGAACCATGAACCGAAAATGGAGTTATATTCTAATTTAGCGTCTGCTCTTCAATCGGCACAAAGAATAATCAAAAGGGTGATTTTCACTGTAAGATTGCAATCTAGGAGATTGGTGAGGTCAAAGCTAGATCAATAAATCAACTGTTTTATGAGTATTTGTCACGGTGCTAACAAACCAGTGCCCAATATTAATGATGCAATCAATTCGATTTGACTGATTTCTACAACCTTTATCATTCCTGCCTCACAAATTCAGTACCCAGCCAAATCAGATAAAACCAGGTTGCCATCAATCATTGTAAGAAATTTGAACTTATTACCTTATCCGCAATAAATACGACCAATACAAAAATACACAGGATTAAACTTCATCACGAAATAAAAAATCAAACTAGAATATTATTCTAATAAAGAGAAGAAAGTTTATAAAGTTGTTTTTTTTTTTATTTATTGCTTCGTTTGAGAATTCTCAGAAATATCTGTTACCTGTGATTGACATCCAAAAAGTGTGGAGAGAGGGTCAGGCATGACGGTGGCCGGATTCCCTTGAAATCGGTCACCACCTCCGGCCGCAGCGGCGGCGGCATCCCACGACGCTGCCATGGGCATGAAGGCAGAAGGGTGAAGGACTGGAGGGATGGCAGGGATGTTAGCACGATTCATGGAGTTGATGTCGATCCCCATTCCCATCCCCATGCCCATTCCCATCCCTAATCCCATGCCCATCGGAGACATCATAGACATTTGAAGCTGTTGTTGCATGGTCAATGGCAGCATCATGGATGACATGTTGATTCTATTCATCATCTGCACCTGTGCTTGCAACTGCTTCAAATATTCTATCACCTCATCCAACATCGAAGCTTTATCGGTCTGCATAAGTTAAACAAAATCCAAGTCTATATATGTTTATGTAAACCATAATACATAATACGAAATCCCATAGCAAGCCACGCAAAAGCAGTTAACTATATGATGAATCTATTACTCAACTAGCTAATATTGCTTAATTCTGTTAATTAATTAATCCATAAATATGATGTACTCAACATTGCATGTTTCTTTGCTTTCCCTTGTCTATATATGATATGGTTAAGTATGGGTTCTTTTTCTTTGTCTTTCTCCCTCATCTTTGTCTTTGATTTGTATGTTTTTGGTGGAAAATGTTTGTTGTTTTAGTGTTTATTGTATAATTGACATGAGGGCCTACCACTGGAAAGGGTTTCCTGTGGGAGCAGTTGGGTGCCTCTTCACCAAACAGCCTCCTGTCAGACCATGAAAACAAGTAATTCCACTTCTTGTGGACTCTATAACTGCACATTCCAGTCTTTTTTTTCTTTATCAAAAACAATAGTGATCATGTAAAATTTTTTAGTGTATCAGGTGTAGCTATATGTAGTGTAAAACTAACTAAATTGATGGCATCACATGTTACGAAATTTTTAGTAGTTTACAAGTTTTGGTATTTTACCAATAATGGGTGGACCATTTGTAAAGGGACAAAGGTAGTAGAATATTATGTAAAGAATTTGAACATTTAAATTTTACTTGAAATGTATGATAAATGACATGAAAGTAGATACCTTATCTACAAGGACGGTACCATAAATAAGAAAAGTCAAGAATAAACAAACAAAAACATATCATATATATTAAAATGTAAGTACGTGCATATAGAGGTCAAAATAATAGATCTAAGAGCTCAAAGTCAAGTTAAAATAATAAAAATTAATATTAATAACAACAATAATATTATGTACATGACTTTTAGAAGAAAAAAAAATCTTGAGAGAGGTAGGGCCATGTTAATTAACTTCCTTTGTGTGTCCACGACTGTCTATAATTTAGGCCTTGGATAAAAATCAAAGACAAGTTACAAATTAAAATTAAAGTGTAGTTTACGTGAAATTGATAGAATTAAACTATTTCATTACTGGGAAGAATCAGAGAACATGGAAAGCAAAAACATGAGAGAGATCCAGTGTGAAATGGTATTTATAATGGCTATCGAATCCTCAGGGGACCGCTACTTGAACTCTACGAAAGTGAAAATGGCAAAGAAATATGTTATGTCAGTATATAGTATATAGCAACTGTTTCTCTCACAGATTTGGGACCAGTAGATACTAAATAATTGGCTCAGATACCACATACACAATATCACGATTTCGATGAAAAAAAAAAAAAAAAGTTGAAACAAACAATATCATGATTAGCTCAGCAAAACCCCACCCCACTAGTTGCAACTATGCTATATACCTTGCTGGAATTTGGGACCAACTTTTGCAATGTCTTCATTCTTTGGTTAATCTTATCCCTCCTTTTCTGAAAAGCCAATGCAAAAATGAACCAATGAACAACAAATTCTTGATTTTGTTCTCATAATATCATTATAGCAACTTGCAAACGTGATTCAACGTTTACCCTTTCAGATTGGTTGTGTATAGCCGCAGCTCTGCTCCTTTTAGTAGACACCGACGATTTTCCATTTCCTCTCTTTTTTTTCTCGTCGTCCCCGTTTTCACCCTTTACAAATTCACATGCATATATCATAAAACTAATGTAACTTGTAAAAAACAAAACCAGTTGCTTCGGAAAATAGAATTAAATCCTCATGCATAACGCTTAAAATTAATTATATGTGTAGCATATTGGTATTTTTCAATTTTAGTCACGAAATAAATATTCCAAAATCTAAAATATCATTATGTTAATTTTCTAAACAATTCATTCAATTTAAAAAAAAAAAAATTTATCGTATTTATTTTCATAGGAACTAATAATTTTATTTTTGTAGTGCTTAAAATGGAGACTCATTTTTTTTACACACTTTTTGTTAGACTTAGGAGAGGTCAATAATAAATAACTTGGTAAAAAGAAATGAACAAAAATAGTATAGTTTTACAATAAGTCTGAAATTATTGAAATTGCGAGCCTAATATTTGAACTAAAGGGACTGAAATTTAAAATATATATTATTAGAGAGAAATTTTCCGGTAAAAATAAAATCAAAGAAAAATGATGTTTATATTTCTCTTACGAACCAAAGCGAAATACTATTAAAGAAAAGGAAACTTCAAAGTAAAATAAAGGTATACGAGTGTAGTGCATGAACAAACGTATGTTAGTAGAGGCCATACATAGATGTGGAGAAAAAAAAATACAAGTGTGGCATACGCAATATATACATATTAATGCGCATATGAGTTACAAAAATTAGAAATTAGAGTTTGACCAGTTCCTAGAAAAATCATTCGAAATTGACTAAGGTTGATTTTAATTTGGGTTGATAGGATTGTTGAAGGAAAATAATAATAAAGAAATAACAGATAAGAAAATAAAATAGAAATACGAGGAAGAAATGGGGGAGAGAGAGGTTACCACTGGTTTACTGTGGGAAACAGAATCGTGGTCGTCAACGGTGGTGGTCTTGGTGCAGTGCTTAGCGGAGCTGGTGTTGTCGAGAGAGTTGATAGAGGTGGAAGTGAAAGCCGCACCAAGCTCCCTGTCGCACGTGTCAAGGGTCACGTGCTTGCTATCCCTCCCGAACGTGGCACTGCCACTCACGCTCTGATCCCTCCCACTCATCTCTTGTCCCTTGGCACCGTGGTTGCCGCAGCACGACCCCACACGTGTGGAGCACCCCACCATGCACGTGCTGGGGACGGACTCCATGCCCTGCTTGCTCTGCTCCCGCTTCGAGCACGGCACCAATGCGTCCATCGTCACCGTATTAGCCGTGGCGGCATGGGCGTCTAACCACGGCACGAGGAAGTTCCCGTACACGCCGCCGTCGCCGTTCAGCGTTGACTTGCCACGGTGGGGCAAGCTGGTGGCTTGGTTGACTATGGACTCCAAGGTGCCACCGGCGCGAGGCTTCTCCCATGTGTACTTATTATTGGCGGCGCTTGTGGGGGCCTTCACCGGCACACGCGGTAGCCCTAAGCCATGCATAGAAAGTTGGCCATTTTCCCATGTCAGCTCCGCAACCTCGTAGTCTAACCTGAACTCATCAAGCCACGCAGAGAATTATCATTAGCAACTCCGAAGCAGCAGAAAAAAAGAAAAAAAAAAATGGAGTAAATGAGAGAGATAAAGAAAAGAAGAGAACTAACATGGGGACATCAGGGGCAGTGGAAGTGGAGTTGGAGCGAAGGGAGAGTCTTGGGGGTGGAGGGTTGTCGTCGACGTCCCAGCTGGGAACGCACTGGCTCATGGCGGAAGTGTGTGTTTTGGTGGTGGGAATAAAAGATTGATTGTTGTGTTTATGAGAGGAGTTGATCTGTGTGACCCTCTAATATGAGAGGAGTGAGCGAGGAAAAGGAGCTTGTGGATTTGGTTTCACTAGGGGAAAAGAGAGAATCTAGTCCATATGTATTGGAGTGAGAAGGTGGGGGAGTTTTGTGCGGAGAGTAGTCAGTTCTGCTTTGTCGTTTCAACGATTCGGTTTTTCCTATTCGCTCTTCTCTCTCATAATACTCTTCAATTATAAATACCCTCTTCTCTCTCACCACTTTTCATAACCAAAATTACCTGGGTTAACATCACCATTTACGCTCTCTCATTAAATATTATTTCTAACAAATTACCAATTAAATTTTTATAAGATATTTTTTTATTATTATATTTTGTCATATTTAAATAATATTATAACATAATATATCATGATTAAATAATATTTTTATTTTCAAAATTAAGCCTCTTATAAATTATTTTTAAATAACAGAATATGTTAAATATATATGTTTAAGAAATTTTAAAAACCTATAAATACAGCCCAACCACTAAAAACTTACACTATCACTTTCATACCGATTATACTCGTTATCACATACTAGGATAAACACAGGCGCTATCGCGTATGTGTGTACGCATTTTTTGAATTATATTTATAATTGATGATATTATAATGTTATAATGAACAAAATAAAAATATATTTATAAAAATTAAAGTAAAATGTATGGAGAAAATATGAGAAAAATAACTGTTGATGAATAGTAGGAGAAAAAAGAAGAAAGAAATAAGTAAATAGTTTTATAAAAACTTGTAAAATTAACCGTTAACTTTTAAAAATTTAATAAATAATTAAATTGTAAAGGGTAAAGTTGAAATTATGAAATGTGATACAAAATAGGAAATCTCCTTTATATATAGTTATAGATTCTCACTATCTTACTCGTTTAAGTATCGTAAAGTTTTCTATAAGTAGATTTTTTTCTCTAATCCTAGCCTAATCCTCATTACTTAACAGTAGCAATTCGACCTTCAAAATGTAAACTCCACCTCAAAGATTCCTCCACAATTCCTGCTAAGAACATCTACATATTTTTTTCATCCATATATAAATTATATAGGTGTATTAATAGAGGCTAAATGTGAAAAAATAAAAAATCGTGGTCCCGTTCAAAGGACTTTCTTCGCAATTCAGTGCAAAGATGCATGGAATGCGTGGTTGCACCGTGTCTCCAAAAAAATTAAAATGAGTTTATCTCTAAAATTAATACTTATCTTCCAAGATCAAGATATTAGAAAATATCTCAAAAATATTTACAGATGATATTTTATGAAATCAAACCAATTCATAATATATATATATATATATATATATATAATAATAATAAACTTTATATATATATATAGTTTATTGTATATATATATATATATATAACAAGTTTATTGTAATTGAATTATTATAATTTATTCATATTTTTTCTTATCTTGATTATATTTTTTTGTTATTATTTCAATTCTTTATGTATTTTAATTATCATTTTACTTTATCCAAGGATTCATAAATCTATATAAATACATATTAATAATCGAGAATACTCATCCAATTTTTTCATTAACTATTATACTCATATATTCTACAATTTCTTTAAATATTTTATTGATTTCATCAAAAACTCAATGATTAAAATACATATGATGTCCTTGTGGGACTAGAGTAAATCTATCCTTAAACCACAACAATTATTGTAGGTGGTTTCCAAGGTAGAGAGGGCAAGGACATCACCAAGAAGATCAACCAACCCTTAAGCCCAAGTAGGAGCAAAGGGAACAACAAAATCATAATTATGTTTGAGAAGCTATCAAAACTATCGATGGAGGATTCACACGGAGAGATAACACTTCAATAAGTCATTTGTCTCCTCGTACCCTTCCCACCATCTCATTCACAAATGAGGACTTTTGTATCAACAATCCAAAACAAGATGATCCATTTGTTTTTAATATCATGATAGCCAATTGGTGGGTTTGAAAAGTGTTACCTTTGATGCACCAATCTTTCACAGCCAAGAGGAGGGGTGAATTGGTTTCTCAAATTTTTGAGATGTTCTTGCACTTGAAAAAAAGTTTTTTTTTTTTGAAATCTTTAACCAATTGACAAAAGGAGAATGAAAAGAAAGCACAAGAGACAACAAGATTTATATTGGTTCGATTCAATTGAATCTACATCCAGTCTCTAGCTTTCCTCACTAGAAATTTCACTATAACAACAAGAGAAGGAATATAAGAAACACATATGCAATTCCTAAACTCTAAAACCACACTTCTTGAAACACCCCTTCAAGAAATGTGAAAATTGTAATGCTCCAAGCAATTACACACAATTACCACAATCACAGTGATAAAAGACATAATTTCATATTCAAGAAACCACAAAAACTAGTGAAAAAACAATAGCAATTATGAAACAATTACACCTGATTCAGTACACAGCTTTAGTGTCAATATGACACCCTCTTCATTGGATCTTGGTGATCATTCTTGATGAACACTTAAGCATTGCTACAAAATTTGCTCCAAGAAAATATCTAGCCTACTTTCTTCTTTCCTTTGTTGAAAAACATGTTTACAACATTTGTACTGATCTAATTATATGAATCAACTGTTGTTTGGAAGTGACTAGTTGATTAGGTTATTTGGCTAGTCAACTAGATTATGACAGAACTCAAGTTCATGTTCCAGAGCTAATCTAGTTGACTAGATTAGTATTCTAATCGACTAACGAGACACCAAAACAACATTTTTTAACCACCACACACATACCAGACATGGCCTAATAATCTAATCAACTAAGTGTGAGGCATGTAACACATTCAGTATGGCACACACCATGTTCACATACATATATATGTCTTGTTTGAATTTCAACACTTCTATGCTATCATTTTCCTATGGACATCATCAAAAGCAACATAGATTTACCAAATAGCAACAAAAAGTCCTCATTGGTCAAGGAAATTCCTTCAACATACTATATTGGTCAACATTTCAAAAGCTTGACATTCCACCACTCATTCAATTCTCATTTGCTAACCAATGCCTAGATAAGAAGACAAGTGCGTCGAAGAAACCATCAGCTTTGGGATTAGAGAGACCTAGAGCTGCTGGTAGAGTTTTTGCCATGACCACCACAGAGGCTACACAGTCAGGTAACCTTATTCTTGAGCCTTGTTTATTGTTGGGTCAATCAGTGTTGATCTCTAATGCATGTGTGGGGAGATTGAGCTTGGAGAAACGTGACTTGGGGTGTGAGTTGCTTGTTTCAACTCCTTCCTCGGGTCAGGTAGCTACTAGTTCAATCTGCGTTGGGTGTTCAATGGAAGTGGCAAGTCGCAGATTCAAGGTGAACTTGGTGTGCTTGCCTTTGGAGGGATTGGACGTGATATTGGAGATGGACTAGCTTTCTAACAATCACATCATAATTGATTGTGGATGGTGCAATTTGGCGTTACCAAAACATGAAGGATTGGAGTTGATCTCAACTCGAGAAGCTCTGAAAGTGTTGAAAGAAGGGGCCAAGTGTTTCATGGTGGTGGCCCAACCAGAAAAGAGAAGTGCAACAGAGTTGATTCAGAGCATTCATGTTGCCAATGAGTATGCAGATGTTTTCCCGGATGAAGTACCAGGATTGCCGCCAAGTCGAGACGTTGATTTCACCATTGACTTAATTCCTGGTGCGGGTCCAGTGTCTATGGCTCCATACAGAATGGCACCTGTAGAATTGGCAGAACTCAAGAAGCAAATTGTGGATCTGCTAGAGAAAAAGTTCATCCGACCAAGTGCGGCACCGTGGGGAGCTCTAGTGTTATTAGTGAAGAAGAAGGATGGGAGTTCAAGACTTTATATTGATTACAAACAGTTGAACAAATTGACCATCAAGAATAGGTACCCACTGCCGAGAATTGATGATCTGCTAGATTAGTTGAAGGGAGCATGAGTATTCTCTAAGATTGACTTACGATCTGGATATCATCAGATCTTAGTCAAAATAGAGGATGTTCAGAAGACGGCATTCAGGTCAAGATATGGGCATTATGAATATGTAGTGATGCCATTTGGAGTGACGAATGCACCTGCGATATTCATGGATTACATGAATAGGATTTTCTGACACTAGTTGGATAAGTTTGTTGTCGTCTTCATTGATGACATTCTTATATACTCGAGGACTCGGGAAGAACATGTTGATCACCTGAGGGTGGTATTGGAGGTACTCAGAGAACACCAACTGTATGGAAAGTTGTCCAAGTGCGAATTTTGGCTAGAGGAGGTACAATTCCTTGGACATGTCATCTCAACCAAGGGCATTGCAGTGGACCCAACTAAGATTGAAACGGTGCTTAAGTGGGAAAGGCCTAAGATAGTAACGGAGGTGAGAAGTTTCTTGGGCTTAGCAGGCTATTATAGGAGGTTTGTACAAGGGTTCTCAAAGAAGGTGAGTCCTTTAACCCAGCTCACGCAAAAAGATCAGTCGTTCTCCTAGACTGATGAGTGTGAAGAGTGCTTTGAGCATATCTAGAGGTGTTTAGTTACTGCTCCAATACTCGTGATTCCAGACACTGGTAAGAATTTTGAGGTGTACTGTGACGCCTCTTACCTAGGATTGGGGTGTGTATTGATGCAAGAGGGGAGGCCAGTGGCGTACGCATCGCGGTAATTGAAGGTACATGAGAAAAATTACCTGACTCATGACTTGGAGCTAGGAGCTATTGTGTTTGCTCTTATGTCTTGGCAGCACTACTTGTATGGTTCTCAATTTCAAGTTTTCAGTGATCACAAAAGTCTGAAATACTTGTTTGATTGTAGATGTGAGACAACGTAGGTGGATGGTGTAACATCCCGGTAGGATATTACTTAGAAATAAATAAAATAAACGAGACATAAATAAATTCCTCATTTATTAGTAAACCATTTCCCCAAAACGTAGGAAATTTAAAACCTTAAACATCCACCATAAAATATTAAGAGTCAAAATATTCCAAAAACCCTTTTACAATTTAAAGATCCAGGAAAAACAGTAAAATTTGATAATTAAAATTACATGGAAATTAAATAACAAGCTTTATAAAATTCCCATGACATTGTTCCCACTCTCCACCACTATGTAGATCCTGGCTCACCTGCAAGATCATCTGCTCCTGGATAACAAGTTATCCGATCATCGCCATACACAAACAGATTGGGTGAGCTAAGCAAAAAGATATAAATAAATATGAATTACTCTCACCCGATAAATCACAATTATTCAATCATTTATGATAAAATATCCATTTTCCCACTCCTAAACCTTATAAGTTCATGCATGTACACTAAAACTTGGGACTTCCTGTGCTTCCACGACCCTCCTCGCTAGTGGTCCAACCTACGGGCCTATCCCGCTCGTAGTCCTGCTTCACGGGCTCTCACACCTGTCATCCGAACTCCTCGCTCGGACCCGGACTCACATACCCGCCTTTCCTACTATGAACTCCCTCGCTCATAGCATTCTCAAGTTGAGCATAAGATGAACTCCCTCGCTTACTTATCCCAACAAGAGTACCTCCAGTAAACTAAACTATTCACGTTCCGCATGCGGTCCACCCATCACGAACTCTTCGTTCGCGACTCAAACCAAGCACATCCCAAAATTCTATGGACTTAGTCCTTCAAGCCCAAACACCACAAAACATGTATATACTTTCCATAATTTAGGAAACATCAAACAAAACAACTCAAACAGCACACGCAAGCATGGATTTTCCACATTCTTGCTTAAGCCAACGGTATTCGCCCAGGCTAGTCCATCAGCCTCGCTTAAGCTAATCCACCTCGCCTGAGCGAGTCTGAAATAGTGGCTGCAACACATCATCTCGCTTAGGCGAGACCCACGTTCGCCCAAAACACACAGCCCCTCACCTGGACGAGGATTCGACATAAACAACATCAGGTCTCATCGCGACCTCACTTAGGCGAGCCATTCTCGCCTAAGCGAGAGTCCCTGTCGCTCAACACCCTAAAACTCCTCGCTTGGACGAGAAGTTGCGCCTAACTCGTACAGGTTTCATCGCGACCTCGCTTAGGCGAGAATGGCTCGCCTAAACGAGAGTATTTGTCGCTCAACACTGACATAGGTTGCCTAAGCGAGCAGTGCGAACCAAAAACCAAAAACGAGGTTCTGCAACTCTCGCTTAGGCGAGAGGAACTCGCTTGGGCGAAACTTGTAGAATTTTGTCTCTGTGCACGCACACAATTCACCAAATCCATGCCAAAATACAATTTAAACATTACTAAGCATGGAATAATGGCCAACAAACATCAAAACATGTTTTAATATTCATTTAAACTACCACAACTCAAGAATTGAGTCATCACTAACCATTCAATACCAAAACCCTCTTTCTCATCATGCATACACCAAATTCTTACTCTCATCATGCATACACCAAATTCATAGCACTCATAATTCAACTGAGAGTAACAGAAACGAAAATCACAAAACAATTGATTTTATACACCAAAGGCAGCTTCCCCTAACCTGGAATGCTTGATTAAAAGGGCAAAATGAAGGTTCCTTGTTTAGCTAGGCCTTGCGTCAACCTTACTCCCAATGCAGTCTCTTGTGCACCCAATACTCACCATTCCCTCTCAAAATTTCATTCTCCCCTTAAAGCCTAAAACAACAACTGCGGAAACCCTCCTTCTCACCTAGAATTTGGCTTTTATAGGTGTCTTGATAATGGGTTTAAAAACTGAAACGAAATTGGGCTTCAATATGGGTTTAATGCCTATTCAATGATAATTATAAAGTGGTTATCAGACTCTCTTTGCTGCCCCTTCTGCTAGGGTTCCCGCTACGTCTTCACATTCACTCCAAGCTAAATTTAGCAAAAACTAAAGTCTTCTTTATGTCTATCAAGGTTTGAACCCATGACCATACCAACACCAATTCAATACACAACCACCTAACCAACCCATCTTGAGTGATAATTATAAAAATACTATGATTATACTATCACTCACTAGGCAAAAATATATTATCAAAATAAGAACAATTAAATAGCACAAAATTGGCAAACATAGGACTCAAACCCAAGTCCTCTCACACAATTAAGTACTCTCAACCACTTGAGCTAGTACTTTTCCACGTCATACCAATTAACATCTAATGTCATTAAAGTCCTCCCTCTTACATTTAATAATTAATTAATTATTAATTTAATTAATTTCCACGGGTCTTACAGATGGAGTACTTGAAGGACTACGACTTTGAATTGCTTTATCATCCGGGCAAGGAAAATGTTGTAGCCGACGCTTTGAATCGAAAGAAGATGCACATGTCTTGCATGATGATAAAGGAGTTAGAGTTGATTGAAAAACTCCTCGATATGAATTTGGGAATGCAGTTTCGGCAAGACTTCATACAGTGCAGCTTGTGGAAAGTCACCAATGAGTTTTTGAATGAAATTTGTGTGGCTTAAGGATAGGATATGGAATTACAACAGTTTGTCGGATGGTTGGGTACAGACAAGGGGATTGACTATCATATCGGAGCATACGACATTCTACGCTTTAAAGGTAGAGTGTGCGTACCTAAAGGACCCTTATTCAGGAGGCAGATTTTGAAGGAGGGTCATCACAGTCGTCTTAGCATACATCTAGGTATGACTAAGATGTATAAGGATTTGAAGGAGTCCTTCTGGTGGAATGGAATGACGACGGATGTAACAGACTTTGTTGCTCAATGTTTGGTATGTCAAAAGGCCAAAATTGAACATCAAAGGCCAGGAGGTACACTACAACGACTGGACGTACCTAAGTGGAAGTGGGACAATATCTCTATGGATGTCGTTAGCATCTATCGAGATCGACAAAGGGTCATGATTTAGTTTGGGTGATAGTTGACAGACTGACAAAGTGTGCACATTTCTTGCCTATGAATCAGAAATGGTCGATGGACAAGCTAGCAGAATTGTATGTGCGAGAAGTGGTGAGGTTACATGGAGTACCCGAGAGCATAGTGTCAGACCGGGTGTAACATCCCGACCAGATATTATGGGTTTAAAATATAATATAAAATAAGAAAATAAAATCACATTTATTATAAATCCATTTCCCCAAAACGAGAGAATTTCAAAGAATTTATTTCATAATAAATATAACTCTAAGTTCAAATCTTCTCAAAATTCAATAAAATACCAAAACAGTCTCATAATAGATTACATCTTTATTCCAAAACCATAAATGATAAAACTCTATAAAACTGTTCCCATGAGTTTTCCCCACTCCGCTGCTAAGCCTTACCAGATCCACCTGCAACATCATCTGCTCTTGTGTACCGCGTACACGATCATCGCCAAACACAAGCAGATAAGGTGAGCTAACAAAAACAAATAAACCAATCACACAATCACACCAAAGGAATTCCATCCTTTGATATCACATCATATGGCCACCACCATGTTATTCGTGTTCTACATCTTCTAGTGAGTACCTCAAGGTGTCTTGCTGCCATACCTATCAGCCACAACCGATAGAGCACGTGCGGGAAACCATGCTACAGATCATACACCGTAACGCCAGGTGGAGTTCCCATATACGAACATGATCCGTAACGTCCCAAGACTACTAAACTCGTCAGTGAACTACTGAGGAGGGCAATCTATTTGGACCCATCTGTACTGGCCACAACCAGCACACTCACACCAGCAACACTCGCCAACCCGAGCTCAACTCAAGGGTTCCTCGTGTTCATCCGCCATCCCAAGCTCAACTCGAGGGATGCCATTCTGAGCTCAACTCGAGGAATGCCACGTGCTTAACCCCTATCCTGAGCTCAACTCAAGGGATACGTTCCGAGCTCAACTCAAGGAACACCAGCAAGCCGACCTTTAAGATATCTTAGAAGCCTTGTAGATCCCGCACATCATAGCAAGCATAACACCAATCTGCTGCAACAAAGTCGCCTGGCGGGGGACATGTAGCGCTAGGCGCTGCCGCTTCCAGATTGCTTGGCGAGGGACACGTACCAGGCGCTAAGCGCCTTAGTCTTCACTGCCACTGCAACTATCGCCTAGCGGGTGATGAGTTCAAATTTTTGCCCTCATTTAATATTTAAATTTGAGGATTTAATTGAATTTTCTGTGCTTAAAGATTGATTTAATTAGGATTTGTGATTATTGGATTTATTGAGTAAGTTTGGT
>Ga0214544_1009590_pt1 | contig 15030 bp, 15 predicted proteins | sample CNSS3metaG_FD_160074 | JGI IMG/M metagenome (GOLD analysis project Ga0214544, IMG submission 160074) | Root nodule microbial communities from cowpea collected in UCLA plant growth center, Los Angeles, California, USA - CNSS3 | ecosystem: Host-associated > Plants > Roots > Nodule | place: USA...
GGAAAATAGTATGTCCATGTCAAAAATGCAACTTTAACAAATGGCAGGATCGTGAATTAGTGTATGAGCACTTGATTCTTAAACCTTTTCCAAAAGGATATACAATGTGGCTTCTACATGGGGAGAGGAGTAAATGTGACTGATGAAACACGTGTAATGCCGCAAGAAGATAATGAAATAAATTCGATGTTTGACATGGTTAATGATGAATTTGGGTATCATCAATATAGCAATGACACGGTGGACGATAAGGAAATGGGTTCAGAGTCAAGCCATGCCGGGAATGATGATATTGGAGATTTTGTTGATTTAATGCAAGATGGTCAAAAGAGTTTATATGAAGGGTGTGATAAATATTCTAAACTTTCATTCTTGATCAAGTTGTATCACATCAAATGTCTTTGCAAAATAAGTGACAAGGAAATGTCCATGATACTAGAGTTGTTGGCAGATGTCTTTGAACATGCTAAAATTCCACGCTCATTCTATGAAGCAAAGAAAATCATTAACAATTTTGGTCTTCATTACACCAAAATCGATGCTTGTCCGAATGATTGCATGTTGTACTTTGGAGAAGACGCAAATAGGGACTTTTGTAAGAAATGTAAAACATCTAGATGGAAGGCAAAAAGAAAAGGTACAATTAGTGCTACAAGTAATAAAAAAAAAGATTCCTGCAAAAGTGTTGAGGTATTTTCCTTTGAAGCCACGCTTTCAGAGGATGTTTATGTCTTCCAAAATAGCTTAGCATATGCGATCACATTCATCAAGAAGTACAAATGAAGTCATCTTAAGGCATCCAAGAGATTCTAAAGCATGGAAGACATTTGACTTTAAGCATCCTCAATTTGCCTCAGACCCTCGAAATGTGAGACTTGGTTTGGCTACGGATGGGTTTAATCCATATGGTAATCTAAGCACTAGCCACAGTATTTGGCTAGTTGTACTCATACCGTACAAACTTTCGCCTTGGATGTGTATGGAACAAAGTTCATTCATTCTCTCCATGATCATTCCTGGAAAGCGAGCTCCAGGAAATGATATTGATGTATATTTACAGCCACGAATAGAAGAGTTGAAAGAGCTATGGAACACTGGTATCAAAACTTTTGATTCATATGGAAGTGAAGTGTTTGATATGCATGCAGCTATATTGTGGACCATTAGTGATTTTCTGGGTCTTGGAACCTTATCTGGATGGAACACACATACTGGGTTGGCATGTCCTAGATGTAATTTTGACACAACTCCTAAGAAACTTATTAAAGGTGGTAAATTTTGTTTCATGAGTCATCGTTGTTGGTTAGATGGAAGACATAGATTTAGACTGGCTCGAATGAGATTTGATGGAACTATAGAAAATAGAAATCCACCTTTGGCGATCTCAGGATATGATGTGTTACAACAAGTTAAGAATCTTAATGTTGAATTGGGAAAGAACCATTACTTGAAGAACGGGCCAAAAGACAATAGGGAGTTAATCATGCTAAGTTAGACACTCAACAATGGTGAAAAAAAAGTATATTTTTTGAACTTCCTTATTGGGTATACAACTTATTACATCACAATTTGGATGTCATGCACATTGAAAAAAATGTATGTAATAATGTTGTGTCTACATTGTTGAATGATAGTTCAAATATATGTAAAGACAATCTAAAAGCACGAAAAGATTTACAACTCTGGGGTATTAGACCTGATCTTTGGCCTGATGGGAATGGTAGATATCTCCCTGCTATATATACATTGACAAATGCAAATAAAGATATCTTTCTCAAAACTTTGAAGAACATAACAGTTCCAGATGGCTACTCTAGTAACATTAGTAGATGCATTGATGTCAAACAACGTAAGCTTGGAGGATTAAAAAGTCATGACTCACATGTTTTGATGGAGCAACTTCTACCTTTGGCAATTAGAAAGACACTCCCTAATGAAGTTTGCTCAATTTTGATTGATTTGTGTTTGTTTTTTAGACAATTGTGTAATAAAGTTTTGAAAATGGATGAACTTGACCAACTACAAGGTAGAATTGTTCTCACATTGTGTCACATGGAGATGTTATTTCCTCCTTCCTTTTTTACGGTCATGGTTCATTTAATTGTTCATTTAGTGGAAGATGCTAAGCTTGGAGGACCTGTCCAATACCGATGGATGTATCCCATTGAGAGATATCTTGGAAAATTGAAGTCGTATGTCCGTAATAAAGCACAAGCAGAAGGATCAATAGCTGAAGGATACATGGCTGAAGAGTCTTTAACATTTTGTTCTAGATATTTAGATGGAATTGAGACTGTATTCAATCGATTGCATCGTGTTGATGATGAACCTAATAATGTGTCTTGTAATGTAAGTACATTGTTCCCACCAATCAGAAAACCAGTTGGGAGTTTTACTTATTTCACTCTATCTACAAAGGAAAAGCTGCAAGCACATCGTCATGTGCTAACAAATTGCCCCATAGTTGACCCATTTATAAAGTAAGTATTTATAGAGCAAGGCGTTTTTATATATTTGGTTTTTCATTTAACATTAGATAACATATTTTACATGTTTCACATAGAGAATTTAGAGGCATTATACGAACACAACTAAGAAGTCGCACACGATCTTCCTCTGTGATAGACAAAAGGGTTCATAAAGAATTTGCTGAGTGATTTTCACGTCGTGTATGTATCTTTTCTCTAGAAATCTTTGATTTATGAGTATGTTATAATTTATATGATTCTTACTTTTTGTGTTTTAAATAAGGAATGAATCATTTGATATCCATTCAGATGATTGGCCATGGGTCCTATTGATTGTGCAAAGCGATATAATGCCTACAATGTTAATGGGTTCAAATTTCATATATTTGAGCGTGATCTATGGCTTAAAACACAAAACAGTGGAGTATTTGTAAGACCCGGGAAAATTAATTAATTAAATAATTAATTAATTAATAAATGCAGGAGGAAGGCATCTTTATGACATTAATTGTTGTTTAATATGATGTGGAAAAGTACTAGCTCATATGGTTGAGAGTACTTTGATTGTGTGAGAGGACTTGGATTCGAGTCCTATGTATGCCAATTATGTGTTGTTGTTTTATGCTTTGTTTTATTAATATGAAAAAGTGTGGAACTTGAAATGTAAACTTATGCTGAGTGTGTATATCATCAAATGTGAATTGGCATAGTGGTTGTGCTTTGGCATTATGAGTGGAAGGTCATGGGTTCAAACCTTGGTGGGCAAAGAATAAGCTTTATTTTTGCTAGCTATTACTTGTGGTATGAATGTGAAGGGGTAAAGAAAACCTAGCAGAAGGGTAACCATTAGGTGCTGAAAAATCACTCAAGAAGGGACTTGAATAGCCATTAATCTCACACTAAAGCCATTCCCGTTTTATTTTTAAACCCCGTCTCAAAGGCACCTATAAAAGCCAAAATTTGGGTAAAGGGAAGGGTTTTGGCATTTGTGGTGAACTGCTATAGAGAGAGGCACGAAATTGAGAGTGTGGGCAGAATTTTGGGTGTCCAAAGGCTGAAGCAAGAGGGAGGTTTGAATCAAGGTGTCTGTCTTCTCAATTTTGAGCACTAATTCCAGGTTAGGGGAGCTTTTCTTTGTGCGTGTGCATTACGTAATATGTGTATGGTTCTGTGTCATGGATTTCACAATTGATTTATGTTTGGCATGAAATTCGTGTATTATGTGCAGTGCTTGAGAGTTTGATTGGTTTGAGGTTGTGTGCATAACCTTGTGATGCATTATATAATTAGAATGAGGGTTTTGGTGTTGTTATTTTTAGGTTATGGCCAATATGTGGGTTGAGAGGATTCAAATGTGTTGCACTGCATATATATATAAGGCTTGATTGATGATACAAATTGATTGAACATGTTTGGTTGCGATTTGGGATTGGTTTGGGTATGTTTCGAATGATTGTGTGCGTGTACAGAGGCAAAACCCTGCAAGTCTCGCCCAAGCGAGTCCATCTCGCCTAAGCGAGAATTGCAGAGCTACTCTTCTGATTTAAAGGTCTTGTAGCTCGTCTAGGCGAGCTGTGTTATTGTTGAGCGAGTGACACTCTCGCTTAGGCGAGAGTGGTTCACCTAAGCGAGATAGCAAGGAAATGTGCTCATTTTGAGCGCGATTTCTCGTCTAGGCGAGGGTTTGTGGGTTTTGAGCGAACCAGGATCTCGCCCATATGTGATGCTTGTTTGCGTTTTAGCTCAGGCCAGGCTGAGAGCGAGATAACGTGGTGTGGTCTCTGCTTTAAGCTCGCTCAGGCGAGTTGGGTTAGCCTAGGCGAGGCTGAGAGCTTAGTTTGGGCGATGGGTTCTTAGCCTAAGCAAGTTTATGCGAGTTACTGTGTTTCATGTGTTTGTGAGTGTGTGTTTTGGTTATTTATCATAAGGATGGATTGCATATGCATGTGGTGTGATGTTTGGGCTTGAAGGACTAAGTCCAATAGGGGTCTGGGATGTGCTCGATGGTTGGACACATGATGGGCATGAAACTGGTTGAGTTCACGTCGGCTACTAATGGGCGAGGAGTCCTTAGTATGGTGATTGCATGTGTCAGGCGCACGATGGGCAAGGAACTGTTATGTTTCCGTTGGCTACTATTGGGCGAGGAGTCATTAGTATGGTGATTGCGTGTGTGCCAGGGTCCAAGTGTGAGACTTGGATGGTTTACTACAGACGAGGAGTCTGTAGGGCAGGACTATGAGCGGGATAGGCTACGAGGGTTGGACCACAAATGAGTTAGTTTCGTGGGAGCACAGGAAAGTCCCAAGACTTAGTTCATGCATATGACTCATGAAGGACTATGAGGTCATGGTTTGGGTGATTTGGAAATTATAAAGTTAGTTATGTTGTTTTGGGTTGGGAAACATATTTATATTATGTTTTGTTTATATATGTTGTGCATAGCTCACCCTTTCTGTGTGTGTGTGTGGCGATGATCGGATAACTTGTTATTCGGGAGTAGATGATGTGACAGGTGGGCCAGGAGACACTTAGACGCGGAGCGAGGGCTAGCAGGGGGATAATTTTGTATATGTATATAGATGTTTACATTTTTAGTTTTGAGAAAATTATGTAATCCCTTTTGGGAGTCTTTGACTTTTAATTCGGTTTTATGAATTATGGACTCCTGGATTTATGGATTTTAATTTTTAAAATTTTAAATTTCCCGTGTTTTGGGAAATAGTTTATATTAAATGCAGCACTTATTGAATTTTGAATTTTTATTTATTTAATATTAGTAATATTCCTTAGGAATGTTACAATTGGTATCAGAGCAAAAGTTTTGAAAATATTTTTAAATATTTTGGGGCTAGTGGGGAGTGAGCTTATCGATGTGTTGTTTGTGAATGTTGTGTGTTTAATGTGAAAAAATGTGTGGTTTTGTTTGACTAAGCGACTGATTTTTAACAGTTGTAATGTGGCGTATCCAGGCTATGGCTACTAACAGGAGGAGGAGGAGCAGTGGCGCTGATGACATCGCTGAGGCGATTCACCGGATGGTGGATGCGATGCAGCCACCCGTAGCAGCGTAGCCTAGGATGGCGATTGCACCAGTCAGGGTGCCGACAGTGGAAGATTTCTTGCGCCACAAGCCAGTTGAGTTCACTGGCAAGGCTTCCCCCGATGAAGCGGATGCATGGCTCCGCAAGTGTGAGAAAATCTTCAAAGTGATGAACTGCGAAGATGAATATAAATTGTTGTTCGCTGCGTACCTGCTGAATGGGGATGCTGAATACTGGTGGGCAGGCATGCAACAACAGATGGAGAATAGTGAAGAGCCAGTGACTTGGGCCAACTTTAGAGCTCATTTCCTGGAGAAGTACTTTTCAGATACGGCGAGACAGGACAGAGAGGCTGAATTCCTAGCATTGCAGCAGGGAGTGTGTGAATAGATTCGAGCACTTGGCGAGGTATTCTTCACAGAACATCACGGAAGAGTGGAAGTGTTTAAAGTTTGAGCGAGGTCTCAGATTTGAGCTGAAGAGGGTGGTAACCCCTTTAAGAGAGAGGAGATTTCCCATCTTGGTGGAGCAGGCCAAGAGTGCTGAGAGTCTTGAGAAGGGCCATGGTCCTATTGTGAGCCGACATCAGAAGAATGTCGCGGAGGCTAGGCAGATGAAAAAGCCGTACAACCGGCCACAAACATCTCAGGGTCCCAGTTGCTACCAGTGTGGCGGACCCCACCTGAAAAGGAATTGTCCACAGCTGGCAAGTGGAGTAGGAGGGTCAAGCGATCGTCGCAAGTGTTTTATATGCGACAAACCTGGACACTTCGCCAACAATTGTCTAGAGAAGAAGAGTCTTAGCACGAAGAAACTAGTCGCATCGCCAGCAGAGCGAGCTAGGGCAGCGGACAGAGTCTTTGCCCTGACCACCACTAAGGCTACACAGTCGGGTAATCTCATCCTTGAACCTTGTGTATTGGTTGGTAATTTGGTATTGGTGTTGTTTGATTTCGGGGCAACCCATTCTTTTATTTCTAATGTGTGCGTGGGGAGATTGCAATTGGTGACATGTGATTTGGGATGTGAGTTGCTTGTTTCAACTCCCTCCTCAAGTCAAGTGGCTACCAGTTCAGTCTGCGTTGGGTGTTCTATGGAAGTGGCAGGTTGCAGATTCAAGGTGAACTTGGTGTGCTTGCCTTTGGAGGGACTGGATGTAATCTTGGGGATGGACTGGTTGTCTAACAATCACGTCATAATTGATTGTGGACGGCGCAGTTAGGTATTCCCAAAACATGAAGGACTGGAGTTAATCTCGGCTCAGAGGGCGATTAACGAAGCAAAAGCCGGAGCCACCTGCTTTATGATAGTGGCTCATGCAGAGAAGAATAGTACTGCCAAGAAGGTCAGTGTGATTCCAGTCGTGGAGGAGTATGCCGACGTATTTCCAGATAAATACCCCAGTTGCCACCGAGTAGGGATGTGGATTTCTCCATTGATCTCATCCCTGGAGCTGGCCCAATATCCATGACGCCTTATAGAATGGCACCCGCGGAGTTGGTTGAGTTGAAGAAGCAAATAGAAGACTTGCTTGAGAAGAAGTTCATTCGGCCAAGCGCGTCACCCTGGGGAGCACCAGTACTCCTGATAAAGAAGAAGGACGGCAGTTCAAGGTTATGTGTGGATTACCGTCAGTTGAATAAGCTGACCATAAAGAATAAGTACCCACTGCCGAGGATAGACGATCTGTTAGATCAGTTGAGGGGAGCCGCAGTGTTCTCTAAGATTGACTTGAGGTTTGGATATCATCAGATCTTGGTCAAACCAGAGGATGTGTAGAAGACGGCGTTCAGGTCACGCTACGGGTATTATGAGTATGTAGTGATGTCATTCGGGGTGACAAATGCTCCTGCTATTTTCATGGACTACATGAACAGGATATTCTGACCATACCTGGATCAATTTGTTATCGTGTTCATTGACGACATACTGATATACTCGGAGAGTCGGGATGTACATGCAGATTATCTGAGAGTGGTGCTAGGAATTCTAAGAGAGCATAAACTGTATGGGAAGCTGTCAAAGTGTGAGTTTTGGTTAGATGAGGTACAATTCTTGGGCCATGTAATCTCAGCCCAAGGTATATCGATGGATCCAGCGAAGATTAAAACAGTGGTGAAGTGGGAAAGGCCATAGACTGTGACTGAGGTGAGGAGTTTCTTGGGCCTGGCAGGTTATTACAGGCGGTTTGTGGAGGGATTCTCTAAGCTGGTGAGTCCCTTGACTCAACTCACTAGGAAGGACCAGCCTTTCTCTTGGACAGACGAGTGTGAGGTCTGTTTTGAGGATATGAAGAGGAGATTGACCACTGCACCCATATTAGCTATTCCTGACACTGCCAAGACGTTTGAGGTATATTGTGATGCTTCATACAAAGGTCTAGGTTGTGTCTTGATGCAGGAGAAATGGCTTATTGCTTATGCATCTCGTCAGCTGAAGGTGCATGAGAAAAACTATCCTACGCATGATTTAGAATTGGTGGTGGTGGTTTTTGCTCTCAAAACATGGAGGCACTACTTATATGGGGCACAGTTTCAGGTATTCAGTGATCACAAGAGCTTGAAATACTTGTTTGATCAGAAGGAATTGAATATGAGACAGAGGCGCTGGATGGAATACCTGAAGGACTATGACTTTGAGCTGTTATACCATCCTGGTAAGGCTAATATCGTAGCAGACGCTCTGAGCAGGAAGAAATCTCATGTGTCTGCCATGATGATTAAGGAGTTGGAGTTGATTGAGAAGCTGCGAGATATGAATCTGGGATTAGATATGGAGACAGATCACATACGATGCAGCATGTTGAGGATCACTAATGAGTTCTTAGATGAGGTTCGGGTGGAACATGGTAAGGATCAGGAGTTGCAGCATATCATTAGTGAGTTGGGCACAAAGAAGAGAAAAGACTTCAGGATGGGTAGAGATGGCATCTTGCGATTCGGAGAGAGGGTGTGTATACCCAGAAGTCGGGTATTGAGGAAAATGCTCTTGGATGAAGGGCATAAGAGTCATCTTAGCATACACCCAGGTATGACTAAGATGTACAAGGATTTGAAGGCAACTTTCTGGTGGATTAGTATGAAAACTGATGTGGCAAATTATGTGGCATCATGTCTAGTGTCTCAGAAAGCGAAAATAGAACATCAGAGGCCAGGTGGTACGTTGGAGCCTCTTGAGATTCCTCAGTGGAAATGGGATAGCATTTCCATGGATTTTGTTACTCACCTACCGAGGTTAGTGAAGGGGCATGATTCCATATGGGTAATAGTGGATAGATTAACGAAGTGCGCTCACTTTCTACCTATTAATCAGAAGATGTCTCTGGATAAATTGGCAGAGTTGTACGTCAGGGAGATAGTCAGATTACATGGTGTGCCCGAGAGTATCATATCGGATAGAGATCCAAGGTTTACCTCAAGGTTCTAGCAGTCGTTGCAGAACACTTTGGGCACTCAGTTGAAAATGAGCTCGGCATACCATCCTCAGACGGATGGCCAGTCTGAGAGAACCATATAGTCCTTGGAGGATTTATTGAGAACATGTGTGCTGGACCACCTCGGGACTTGGAGTGATGTGCTACCGTTGGTGGAGTTTATTTATAATAATAGCTACCATTCCAGCATTGGGATGGCACCCTACGAGGCCTTATATGGCAGGAGATGTCAGACACCTTTGTGTTGGCAACAAGATGGAGAGTCTGTGGTACTTGGTCCAGAGTTTTTACAACAGACTACTGAGAAAGTAAGGGTAATACAGGAACGGATGCGTGCGACTCAGAGTCGGCAGAAATCCTACGTAGATAAGAGGAGGAGGCCACTTGAGTTTGAGGCTGGTGACCACGTATTCCTCAGAGTTACGCCTACAGTAGGTATTGGGAGAGCATTGAAGTCGAGGAAGTTGACCCCTCGATTCATCGGTCCATATCAGATTACGAGGCGAATTGGACCGGTGGCGTACGAGATTGCATTGCCACCTCACTTGGGAAACCTGCACAATGTTTTCCATGTATCACAATTGAGGAAGTACGTGGCAGATCCTACTCATGTGTTGGAGCAGGATGATGTCTAGGTGCGTGAGAACCTGACTCTTGGAGTGGGACCGGTGAGAATTTTAGATTCTCAAGTTAAACAGCTCAGAGGGAAAGAGATTCGGACCATGAAGGTTCTCTGGGACGAGGCAACCCAGGAGATGACGTGGGAGATGGAGGACCTTATGAGGAAGTCTTATCCTCATCTCTTTACTGGTAAGTCTTATTTTCGTGGACGAAAACTTTAAAAGGTGGGGGTAATGTAAGACCCGGGAAAATTAATTAAATAAATAATTAATTAATTAATAAATGTGGGAGGAAGGCGTCTTTATGACATTAATTGTTCTTTAATGTGACGTGGAAAAGTACTAGCTCATATGGTTGAGAGTACTTTGATTGTGTGAGAGGACTTGGGTTCGAGTCTTATGTATGCCAATTATGTGTTGTTGTTTTATGCTTTGTTTTATTAATATGAAAGAGTGTGGAACTTGAAATGTATACTTATGCTGAGTGTGTATATCATCAAATGTGAATTGGCATAGTGGTTGTGCTTTGACATTATGAGTGGAAGGTCATGGGTTCAAACCTTGGTGGGCAAAGAATAAGCTCTATTTTTGCTAGCTATTACTTGTGGTATGAATGTGAAGGGGTAAAGAAAACCTAGCAGAAGGGTAACCATTAGGTGCTGAAAAATCACTCAAGAAGGGACTTGAATAGCCATTAATCCCACACTAAAGCCATTCCCGTTTTATTTTTAAAACCCGTCTCAAAGGCACCTATAAAAGCCAAAATTTGGGTAAAGGGAAGGGTTTTGGCATTTGTGGTGAACTGCTATAGTGAGAGGCATGAAATTGAGAGTGTGGGCAGAATTTTGGGTGTGCAAGGGCTGAAGCAAGAGGGAGGTTGGAATCAAGGTGTCTGTCTTCTCAATTTTGAGCACTAATTCCAGGTTAGCGGAGCTTTTCTTTGTGCGCGTGAATTACGTAATATGTGTATGGTTCTGTGTCATGGATTTCACAATTGATTTATGTTTGGCATGAAATTCGTGTATTATGTGCAGTGCTTGAGAGTTTGATTGGTTTGAGGTTGTGTGCATAACCTTGTGATGCATTATATAATTAGAATGAGGGTTTTGGTGTTGTTATTTTTAGGTTATGGCCAATATGTGGGTTGAGAGGATTCAAATGTGTTGCACTGCATATATATATAAGGCTTGATTGATGATACAAATTGATTGAACATGTTTGGTTGCGATTTGGGATTGGTTTGGGTATGTTTCGAATGATTGTGTGCGTGTACAGAGGCAAAACCCTGCAAGTCTCGCCCAAGCGAGTCCATCTCACCTAAGCGAGAATTGCAGAGCTACTCTTCTGATTTAAAGGACTTGTAGCTCGTCTAGGCGAGCTGTGTTATTGTTGAGCGAGTGACACTCTCGCTTAGGTGAGAGTGGTTCGCCTAAGCGAGATAGCAAGGAAATGTGCTCATATTGAGCGCGATTTCTCGTCTAGGCGAGGGTTTGTGGGTTTTAAGCGAACCAGGATCTCGCCCAAGCGAGGTGGCCTCGCCTAAGCGAGACGTCGTGACCATGTGTGATGCTTGTTTGCGTTTTAGCTCAGGTGAGTTGGAGATGGGTGTTTGGGCGAGAGATGATCTCTCCTAGGCGAGAGTATCTCACCTAAGCGAGATAATCTGGTGTGGTCTTTGCTTTAACCTCGCTCAAGCGAGTTGGGTTAGCCTAGGCGAGGCTGAGAGCTTAGTTTGGGCGAGGGGTCCCTAGCCTAAGCAAGTTTATGCGAGTTACTGTGTTTCATGTGTTTGTGAGTGTGTGTTTTGGTTGTTTATCATAAGGATGGATTGCATATGCATGTGGTGTGATGTTTGGGCTTGAAGGACTAAGTCCAATAGGGGTCTGGGATGTGCTCGGTGGTTGGACACATGATGGGCATGGAACTGGTTGAGTTCCCGTCGACTACTATTGGGAGAGGAGTCCATAGTATGGTGATTGCGTGCGTGCCAGGGTCCAAGTGTGAGACTTGGATGTTTTACTACAGACGAGGAGTCTGTAGGGCAGGACTATGAGCGGGATAGGCTCATAGGGTTGGACCACGAATGAGTTAGTTTTGTGGGAGCACAGGGAAGTCCCAAGACTTAGTTCATGCATATGACTCATGAAGGACTATGAGGTCATGGTTTGGGTGATTTGGAAATTATAAAGTTAGTTATGTTGTTTTGGGTTGGGAAACATATTTATATCATGTTTTGTTTATATATGTTGTGCATAGCTCACCCTTTCTATGTGTGTGTGGCGATGATCGGATAACTTGTTATCCTGGAGTAGATGATGTGATAGGTGGGCCAGGAGACACTTAGACGCGGAGTGAGGGCTAGCAGGGGGATAATTTTGTATATGTATACAGATGTTTACATTTTTAGTTTTGAGAAAATTATGTAATCCCTTTTGGGAGTCTTTGACTTTTAATTCGGTTTTATGAATTATGGACTCCTGGATTTATGGATTTTAATTTTTAAAATTTTAAATTACTCGTGTTTTGGGAAATAGTTTATATTAAATGCAGCACTTGTTGGATTTCGAATTTTTATTTATTTAATATCAGTAATATTCCTTAGGGATGTTACAGTGTTTGGTACATTTGGGACAAGGAGTTATGCAAGTAGTAGTGATAATTAAATGCAGTTTGGAGGTGTGTCGTATTATGGTCGACTGGTAGACATAATTGAGATAAACTACCATGGTCGATTCTTAATTGTTTTATTCAAATGTAACTAGGCTAATACAACTACTTCTAGATGGATTATGAGTGATGAGTACGGATTTACATTAGTAAGTTTTGCGCGCTTAATCCATATTGGTGATAATGATGATGACGAGCCATACATTAAGGCATTAGAAGCTCAAATGGTATATTATGTAGACGATGAGTTGGATAAAAATTGGTGCATACTTGTAAGGATTTCCAATCTAACTTTATCAATATTTATCTGTTGTCAGGAGACTTGAAGATGAACTTTTCAACCTCAAGTAAGTCTAAGTCAAAATCTGAAGAAGTGAGTACTCATTCTTCACTGCCTAGTACTCAACCTCTAAGACTTGAAGTACAAATTCCAACCCCAATTACACCTCAAGTAAATATTCAACAAGGTCCTACATTTTCATTTTCCCCTCCACTTCCATCTGCATCTCAAGCAAGTATTCAACAAGGTCCTAAATATGCTTGCCTTCCACCTCTATTTGCACCTCGGCCAAGTAATTTGTTTTATCAAATTTCATGAATAAGTATTATGTATATAATTTTTTTTACATTAGGTTTTGTATATATCAAATTGATTTTATATTCAGTTTTAGGAATATCTAACCAATTTATTTCCAGGAACCTTGAAAGTGAGGATATCTTCAACTAGCCAACCCCCAATTGTGCCTCAATCTAATTCTCAGCCACCATATCAATCATTTCATGTTTCTGAACCAACAATACCAACTTGATGAGTCCATCTTCAAGAGTAAGGAAGCCAAGGAGAAGCCACGCGGAATTGATGAGGCTTCCATGGAGAAGGATGAAGGTGCGGAAGGTAGAAGATGAAAGGAGAAATGATGCGGTAATGGTGTTTGGAGAAGCTCTCAAGTGAGGTTGGGCCAACACTCAAGGAAGGGGGCTAGAGGAAACCAAGAAGGAGAACTCTAACCTAAGTTGATTCACAAAAAGAGAGGAGTCTGGAGTCATCTCAACATAATTTCTCTACTATATTCATGAATGAAAATACAAGGGTCCTAAGCTCTCTATTTATAGGCTAAAATGAGACCAAGGAGTCTCCAAAAAGTGGAGGGAAAAAGGAGTCTAGAAAGTTGAATTTTGGAGCCAAAAAGGAGCATGTGGGAGGTGTGACTTGCCACCTAAGCAAGTCACACTTGTCTTGCCATGGGAAGCTAACTCTCATCCTTGGAGAGCAAGTTTGAGAAGCTTCTAGGCTTTTCTAGAGTAGACACACTACTCTTGGCCCATTTGGCCCAATTCCCCTTTGTGGTCCAAAATTACTTCTAAAGCCCAATTTCCTCTAAGGCCCAATATATGGCCCAAAGAAAATCCTATTCTACGAGGCCCAAAATACAAAGCCCAAAAATAAATCCTATTCTAATATTTACAAACAAAGAGTTTTAAGCTAGGTCTTCACATCTTCCTTGGCCAATGTAATGTTCATCTTGGGCCTTGTATGTGCATTGGAGGCTCATTCTTCTTGTATTCTCCTAGCCATAAAAAGAATCAAGACAATTAAAGATAGCACAAAAGAATGGCCCAATAAAAGTATAAGGCCCAAAATGATTATTTTTTTAATGACAAAGAAAAACTAAATGGGCCAGGCCATTGGCCCAAGCTGAAAAGTCCTGTAGGGTGATATTCATCATCCCCTCCCTCTTGAAGAGGATTTGTCCTCAGATCTAGAGGATTCTTTAAGGCCCACAGCTTTGAAAGCTTGATTCCTCCAGGATCAAAAATATGTATGCAGTAATCATCAAACAATTTTTCTGTTACTTTTCCGAAATGGAAGCAGAATATATTTGTAAGGGCTATATGAAGAAGGCCTTTTAATTTTGGAAGGATTTGGTACATAGCCTACTTCATAAAAATACTGCTTGTCACTTTGACTTAATTGATACCTAAAAGGTAACTCTAACTCAAAGAAGATTTTTGGAAATTCTTTTGAAGTGTTTAAAATGAATGATGAAGGTGGAAAAACAATTTTAGGGAGAACTAAGACAAAAGTATTAACAACAAATAAAGAAGAGTTGAAAGATGGAATTACTCCATTGAAGTCTATGCAAGGAGCCGTAGGATGTTGTATCTCTACTTTCCTAAGCATTATTTCTTTCCTCTCAATCTCTTCCTCTTTTCTTTTAAACTCTGCCTCTTGTCTTACTCTCTTTTCCTCTTCATATTCTATTCTTTTTTCTTCCTCCTTTTGTTTTCTCAACTTTTCCTCTTCTTCTCTCAATTCTTGCTCAAATTTCTCTCTTTCTTTTTGCTCTCTTTTCTGAATTCTTATTTTTTCTTTTTCTTCCAACGCCTTCATCTCTCTTAAGAATATTGTGAGTTTTTCCTCCTTCCTTCTTGCTATCTTAATTTTCTTTTTCTCTATCTCACGATCAAAATCAAAGGAAGGTGGTATGAATGTTCTTCTCATGCATGCTCTCAACTCACTCCAATTTTGAATGGGAGATTTTCTTCCTTTTTCCACTCTAAACTGCCTATAATCCCACCACTCTCTTGCATGTCCTACAAAACTTGAAATGCACAAAGTAAGAAAGTAGTATTTACTATGTCTAAGATGGAATGATTGCACCAAATCATTTATTTCCCTCTCCCAAGATATGTATGATAATGCACTTATGTCCTCACCAAAGAAAGGGAATGTACTCTCATGTGTATGATGCATTTTATCTTCACTATGACTACCTAAATGCAATCTATTGTACAAA
>Ga0214544_1009592_pt1 | contig 15027 bp, 4 predicted proteins | sample CNSS3metaG_FD_160074 | JGI IMG/M metagenome (GOLD analysis project Ga0214544, IMG submission 160074) | Root nodule microbial communities from cowpea collected in UCLA plant growth center, Los Angeles, California, USA - CNSS3 | ecosystem: Host-associated > Plants > Roots > Nodule | place: USA...
ATATATATGTGTGTGTGTGTGTGTGTGTTTTTTTTTTAATGCTGAGATTTTCTTATTTGAGAATTTAATTTCACATAAAATAAATTATTTTCTTCTTATTTATTAAAAGAAAGAATTATAAAATAAAAACATTACAACTAACACCGCGTAACATGTCTTTAACTTGCAAGATACTAATGAAAAAGATTTTATTGAGCTAATTTTTCAAAATTTGGAATTGATTAAAATAAATATAAAACAAAAAACCTATTTAAAACTTTTCAATTAAAATGGAAATAAAATAAGTAATTAAGTCTAAAATTTTTTAGTTGTCTACTCAACTATGATAACAAAAAGAAATGGAGAACTAGTAGGTGAACTCACCAATTTTTCTTTTAAAGACCAATTTTTCTATTCAATCTATGTTTTAAACCTAGTTATTGTGAACCTTTTCTATGATAATAATGTTAATACCTTTTAGTTCCATCTTTAAAACACAATAACCACCATCCTACTTCTAATAATATGATTCACAATCTTGTATATAGTTTAAAATGTAGGTTAACTCTTTACAAGAAAATAATAAATTAGAGTTAGCCAGAAATAGACTCTAAAAATGAAAAATGGACTCTATAGTGTTACCTAAGCGTCCTAATAGGCTGCAACGCAAAATCTAGGGACATTATAGAGTTGATTATAAGTAGATACTATAGAGTCAACCTTTCGTAAATGCTATAGAGTCGGCCATGAGTAGACGCTATATAGTCTCTCATAAGTAGATGATATAGAGTCAACCATATGTAGACGTTATAGCGTGGGTCTATTTGTCTCTACATGTGACGTTATAGTGTGATCCAATCTTGTACAAATTTTAAATTAAGTTTAAGACAGAGTGGGCCTAGCCCATGCAACCCATACAATTTATAGCAAACCAATTTGATGAATTTGCACGCTCCATTTAGCATTATACTTGATAAATAGGCATATATACATTCAATCATAATTCTTCCCAACTTCAATTAGAATCACTCTCAACATCAAAAGTGAGAATTGAACATCAAATTATAATTACATTGTAGTTGAAAATATAGTAATAAAGGAAGCAAATATTTGTTCAAAAAGTGGTTGTGATTACATTAGTCAATAAGTTTATTATAATGTTCACTATCATACTATTACTGAAGTTCAAAAGTTCTAAATAATACATCCAACTTGATTCGAAAGTCAAAGTCACATAGAATGAGAAAAGTTCTAAATAATACATCCAACTTGAGTCGAAAGTCAAAGTCACATAGAATGAGAAGTCGAGGTGTAATTAATCATAACTAAGTGAAGACTTGTAAAATAAAAATTTAATATATATAAATATGTGAAGTTTAAAAATAGTATATACCACAATGCAATCACTTTAAATATGACTATCTACCTAATATAGTATGTGAGCATGTAAACAAAATGATTACAAAATGAACATTTCAGAAAATAATTGGGCAATAGAGAAGGCTTCAAAAATAAAGAAGATAAGGGTGATTAATTAGTACTTAGGAGTTGACCATGCTAAGGTTTCTTCTACATTGTTGATAAGTGTCAAGAATAAGTAAATTTTTCATTTGAAATTGACACTTATCATGTATAAAATAGTGTTATTTGTGTACAAAACAAACCTCATTAGCTTAAGATATAGAATGAGATATTGAGAAATAAAGTTTTATGAATTATAATGATATTTTGCTATTTTGCAGTAAAAATAAAAGAAAATATCAAGTATGCAGCCGAGCCATAATACTGGAGCTGAGCCATGGAAGTAGAAAATACATGACAACATATTTGGACTTTCTGGCTTAGCACAAAAATGGACCTGGGCCTCAATAGGAAACCCTCTTTGCAAGGTAACGTAGAGCCCAAATCTATGAGGTTGAGAAACCAGGAAAACCCTTCCAAGAAGGAAAGGTCACATGCTAAGCACTAGAATAAGGGGCTAAGCTGAGAAGGAAACTCACTTGTAAAGTAACCCTTGTAGCTGAGCACCAAAAGTTGGGTTGAGCACCGTCCAAAAATTCCAATAAATAAAGACCTTGGGTCTTCATTCTAGGCATTGAGTGGAGGCTCCACAATGTATAGTAGGACAAACTAGGGTCTATGAAGCATGAGGGAGACACTTTTAGTGTAGATCTTATGTATAGATGTTGCTGGAATTGCATTGTAATATTCTATGAGTAGTTGAACTCCTTCGTGTCCAAGTTTGATGTAATCAATTCTGGTTCTATTCACTTCTACTTTTTGGGTATTTATCTTTGCTTTCATTCAATTGTTTGTGGTTTGATTTATGCTTAATGATGACTTGATCACTCATCTATTTAACTGGTTTGGATTTTGAGTTGAGAAGTCGGTCTCAAACTGTGGTCCAATCAAATCATCATACATGTACTAGATGATTCATGGCATACTAGTATGGATGCTAGAGAAAAGAGTTTTGCACATTAAAGTAAGGACTCATTCTATTAGGAGTTGAGAGATCACACTGGGGTTTGGAGTCTTTAGGTCCTAGTGTATCAAAGATAAACCTAGATCTACATAGAAAGAATACTCCCAGAACATTGAATGATTTGCAAAGTAAACAAGAATATAGTGGTGTAGTAGAAGATGAGATGAAATCAATTCATACCCCCTACTCCACTCAATCTATATAATAACTACCATCTAATTTTACTTGCACTTCTTATCACAAGCCAAACACAAAAAAAAAATCAAACTACCAATATACTTGCTAAGTCCTTGCGGATATGACACTTGTTGATACTACTACGTACCATTACACTTGTTGAGAAATGGTTGTTGAAAAATAGTCATCAACTGTAAACTAATTTTCTTTATGTTTTTTATTCAATCAAAATTCAAATTCATTCTTTGAAACCTCAAAAATAAAGAATACTTCCTTAGCGCTAAACATGAGGTTAACATTTCAATTTTTCATTTTCATATGATTTCATTCAATGATCCAAGTCTGCATTGGTCACAAGATCCACTATCATTGGATTAAATAACCAAAACTGGGTTCCTTTGTCTTGTTGGAGCACATTAGATAATGCAAAACAACAAGGGATTAAAGGATTTTCTTATCTAAAAACAATTTAAAGAATCACTTTCAATAGGTATATAAAATCTACGATGTTACATTCCTTAATACTAAAAAAATCAAAGATGTCATGATTGACTTTAGCCTACGTGTCAACAAACTAATAAAGGCTCTCTTTTTAGTCGATATGAGAATTTCAAACCTCTCACATTGAATCATATACATCTTGAATGTGAGACTATATATTAATGATGATCCACGATAACAATTCTATAGTGGGTGAAATAATAAACTAACAAAGAACAAACTTTGTTACGATATGTTCTACCCATGACTCTTTGATACCATTTTAAGTAGACTTTAAGTCTTACTCAACCTTACAAAATCAGCGTGTAAGGTGAGATTTGGACCCACTTATATACCGTAAATTAGTCTTATCTCTAGTCGATATGAGACTTCCAATAATTTATGCAAAGTATAAAAAACGTTTTTTTTTTGTATTTCAGGGTCCCTTTGACCAGAATATTGTAAAATAGGGGTTGATTTTTTTTTTTTAAAAATAGGTCATGTCGTTAGCTGGGAGGACGACTTTCAAGGTGAAGTCGTCATTCCCAAGACCGGTTTCGCTTTTTTTTTATTTTAAATAAATGTCATTACTTCACATAACGGTTTTTGTTTAATAGAAAAATGAAGTTGTCCTGTAGCATGACGACTTCACTTTTCACTTTTTTTTTAACTTTTTAGTTTTTCAGTTTTAATTATTTCTTTTTCTTTATTTTATTTTTTAAATATTTCATATTTCTTTTTTTTTATAAATTTAACGGTTTTGCTTATTTTTTTTATTTTTTAGTTTTGATTAATTTTTTTATAATTTTTCAGTTTTCGTTATTTGTTTTTTTTAAACTGATTAGTTATTAATATTTTTGAATTTTTAATTTTTTTTCAAATTTTGTTAGATATAGAAATTATGTTTGATTGTATTTGTAATAAAATAAACTTAATAAAATAGATTAGATAATATAAAATTACATAATAAAAATAAACTAAAAATAATTACAGATACAATCAATATAATTTTTATATCTAATAAAATTTGAAAAAAAATTAAAAAATATTGATAACTAATCAGTTTAAAAAAAAACAAATAACGAAAACTGAAAAATTATAAAAAAGTAATCAAAACTGAAAAAAAAACAAAACTGTTAAAATAAAAAAAAAAGAAATCTAAAACATTTAAAAAATAAAATAAAGAAAAAGAAAAAGAAATAATTAAAACTGAAAAACTAAAAAGTTAAAAAATATGAGAAGTGAAGTCGTCAATTAAAAAAAATCGTTACGTGAAGTAACGACATTCATTTAAAAAAAAAACGAAACCGGTCTTGGGAATGACGACTTCACTTTGGAAGTCGTCCTCCCAGCTAACGACATGATCCATTTAAAAAAAAAAAAATCAACGAATCCCATCTTACAATATTTTGGTCAAAGGGACCCTGAAATAAAAAAAAAAATACTATAAAAAACAAATTCCTAGAACAATTTATAGAAAATTAAACTAATCTTAACCACATCGTACAATATTCATAGGTTTATCACATATACATGTCTAGATTCCAATGCCTTACGCACACATTTTTGCCATTTCCTTAGTGACCAAATCTCTTGATCGGTTAATCGTCACAAGGCACAAGCACGCATGCTCTTTGAGTTCTTCCACTTTTTTCCCAAATCCAGCATCACTTTTCGTAAGCTCCTTCACTATTTGCACACAGAATTTATCAATCTTCTTGTCCAAACATAGCTGCACCATTGCCCTTACATGTTCAATGTCATCGTAAAGCCGATCCACAAGCCTACTCATTGTATCAAAGTCTTTCTTTAATATATAAGATCCCTTGGCTGCCATATCAAGCTGCTCACAAACTTTACCAAGAAACCTTCTTGAAAACCTCAAGTGTAGAAGCTCCCTCTCAAGACTCTGAGTGACTACTGAACTTAAAGTATGTGTTGTTACAGCAACCATGTCACACACCACAGTAACACAAAATTCTAATGTCTTCAAATATCTCTTCATCTTGAAGTTCCTTTCCAGCTTTTTTCTCATTGAGTTCAAACGATTCAACACTGATGAGTTTTCATCGCTAACGAGCTTGAAGTGATGATGCTCGAGATTTGAAAAAGGGTTAGTCAAGATGAACGAGTTGAGCTCAGCAATGATGAGCTTCAACTTTTCTTGTGAGTCATCATCATCATTGTCCATGATTTCTAAAGCTCTTTGAATGAATTGGTAATTACACTGAATTTGATTGATGTTTTTGAGAAGATGGCCACAAAGGAGTGAAGCCTCAGCACTGATGTGAAAGTAATCGAGCATGAGATTCTTGAGTTCTGGTTTGTGTGAAAGGATCGTTGCATCAATGATGGTGTGTACAGTTTCTTGGTCTGGTTGAAGGAGGGTTTCTGAATATTTATTCTGGTTGGAATGAATGCAAAATTGAGCTTTGTCAAAGAAATCAATATAGGATTTTGACCTTAAAGCCCTTAGGTATTCCTCATGGAAGTTTACACTTTTTGATACATCTGAAACTAGAAATGTAATTTTGTTATGATAGAAAACAAGGAAATTATGTCACGAGATCATATAATATAATAAAATGATATATATGTTGCCTCGGGTTTTAGAATAAGATGTGTTGTTAAAAGAGGTTTAGTTAAATATATAATTCTAAGTCATTATGCTTTTAATTGGGTTTATTATAGAATAATTCAGCTTATCCGAATAAATTTAATTTGATTAAAAGTAGGCTACTTTGATTCTTCTTATTGGGTTATAATAATTATAGTGATTATTATGAAAATGCATATAACTACTATATAGGTTTATGTAAAATTTAAAAATTGATTCAGAAATATGTTAAAAATTAGAAGTTCACAAGTATTATGTTTATTTAAATTATAAATAAATTTTAGTTATTAAAATAAAAAAATATTATAAGTAATATTGTGTGAATAATATTATGAATAATTATTTAAATTTTAAAAAATAGTTACTAAAATTATAAAAGAATTAATAATTATTTTATATATTTTTTTAAATTATTATATAATTATCTGAATTCAAAAAAAAAAAGTAGTTCTTAAAATGATAAAACTGAAAAATAGTTTTTTTTATTATAAATGATATTTAAATTTAAAAAGTAGTAATTAAGAAGATAAAATTAGAAAAATAAAACAGGACAATATATATATATATATATATATATATATATATATATATATATATATATATATATATATATATATATATATATTTTTTTTTCACCATTTTAAATTTTAATAATTTACATATATTAAATATTATAAATGAAAATATCCTAACTTTTAAATCAAAAAGTTCTCAATAAAATACTAATAACTAAATATCTCAGTTAAACTATAAAGTATTAGATAAAAAAGAAGAAGAAGAAGAAGTGTGTTGTATGTAATCAGTAAGTTAAGTTTAAACATTAATCAGTTATATTTAAATATAAAACAACATGACTAATGTGGATTTTTTTTTAGATAAACTGAATATTTAATTGAATAATCGGAAATTTTATCGTATGCTCACAAAAATCTTCTCCTTTAGAATTAATGATATCATTTTTTTATATTTAATGGAATCAAGTTTTTTAAAGAAAATATTTTGAATTATAATATAAATATTTTTATTATAGATGTTGCTTGAAATTATGCATATATTTAAGTTCTACAAAGTTTTAACTCATTAATGTTTTTGAGATAAGCAAGAAAGCTAAAAGATATCACATGGGGAGTAGAAGTTTTGACATTTATTTATCCAGAAAAAAAAAAAGCTAAGTTTTTCCCTTAACTTCTCAAGTTCTTGATTTCAAAAACAAAATAATCTAATTGATCATGGAAAACTTCCTAATTAGGACCATAACATCTAAGTTTTTTTCTAGATAAAAGAGTTAATCAATTATCTCTACAATTTTTTTTTCTTATTGTTCTTCATTGCCTTGAATAAAGACATATATAAATAAGGTTTAAGTCACGCAAAGCATCTTTTAAATAATTAAGCAAAAGAATGTTTTGAAGATCCATCATAGTAAGGACTATAAATTTGTAATGTTTTTGGACAATAGTCAAATGAAAAAGATGAAGTGATAAGAACATACCTTGATTAGGCTTAAGAGCTCTTAATTTTTGTAGCATGGTTGGTGATTGATCTTCTTCAATTCTAACAAACTCTCAATGTTGAAATTAAAGTATAAAACTCTTTCTCAATCACTTAGGTCTTTATGAGAATGAAGAAAGTAGTATTAATTGTATTGTGTTGAAGTTCATAAACATTGTTTGCAATCTTTGCTTTTAAAGCTTCTCTCCATGGATATTGTTTCAATCATTGAAGTTTAAGCTTTCTTTAATTAAGACATAATCATTTCAGTTCTCTTTAATATTCTGATATAACTTTTCCAAGTTTTAATGCTCAAAAAATATCCCTATTCTCCTCATAGCTTACACAACTATGTCAATGATGTGAACATATAGGCCTCTAGATATTTTTTTAGTTAAAATAATTAAACCCTTCCAATATTTGTATATTATTTGAAGTCATTTAATAAATCACTACATTATTAATTTTATGTTAACAAATTACCAACGCTGCTGGTCCAAATTAAATTATTCTCAGTGTTTTAAGAAAGAAATTATATCATAGTATGTTTTCATATAAAAAAAATAGAAAATGAATTTTACTAGTAATAAATTTCATAGTATGTTTTCTTTATAATAAAAATAATAGTTAAAAGGAAAAAAATGAATTAAATTATATTAAGCAATTGACAATATTAATAATTAATATATATATATATATATATATATATATATATTATTTAAGTTAATATTTACTTTTAACATTTATGTAGTTAGGGTCGATTAGACAATCTAATTTAATTTTAATAATTAATAAAATTAATATTAATTTAGTAAAAAATATTTTATTTAATTTTAATATTTATATTTATTTAATTTAATATTAATTATAGCTAGTCTAATCATTTTTAACATTTAATTAAGTTATTATAAATCTAAATGTTCCTAATATATTTTTTTTATAATATTATCTATTTAAATTAATATTAATTAAGTGCATACTAATCTTATTTATGTGTTAAATTGGTCTATATCTATATACAAAGGAATTTTTTTTCATGTCCACATTTATTTTCTAAATTTATCCTTTAAATAATTCTTTTTAAAATTAAAATAATTATTTAATAAATTTTACTATTTCTTTAAATTTAACAATTTATTATTTTTTTTAAAAGCTTAAGAATTTTTTCAATTATAAAACTACTTATAAAAAAAACTATTTACAATAAAATTATCAAATGTCTTTTCACTAATTTAGAATAAAGAAAGTCTCAATCCAAATACTTATTTAATAAATAAAATATAATTTGTGAATAAGAAAGTCTTTTTTCTTACGTTGTTATTAGTATTCACTTCAACCATGTTAAGAAAGCTACGCATATTAAAGAGTTTAACCTCCTTCAACTTCTTTCTGCAACATATTTACTTTACTATCGTAATTATGTTATACTTCGCAGGAAATACTGAAAATGATTTAAAATATATAAAACACTTAACATAACATATAAACTAGTTAATATATTATTTTATACTAATTTATAAATTTTCAAATTTAAATAGATTATATTTGACTTAATTATAATTATTTTTTTCAGATATTGTAACTCATTAAATATTTAACATACTTTAGTTACATGATATTTATCGTGAAATTAATGTGTAGTATTAGTTATCATTATTTAGCGTCAACTTATCCAATATTATTTAGAATGAATTATGAAATTTGGTATTATTAATAAATTATAGTGTTTATGATTTTAGATTATATATATGAGGCTTTATTATTATGTAGTTATTGTGGATTTGTGTTTGTTAAATATCTAATTTTTTGAAGTGTGCACAACTTGATGAAATATTGTTGTTATGAATGTTTTGTTAATTGTCTATTATGGTGCAATTATGTGTTGGTCCCATGACATGACAAGTTGGAGAGAAGAAGGGAAACACCAAACTTGAGAGTGGAGGAACCAATGATTTGTTACTTTTGAGTTTGAATTTCCCTAATTTGGCTATTAAAATCATTCAATCATTTCATCATCCAACACTTATTTTCTGGCGTGCAAAATATTTTGCCACGCAATCCCCCGGCAATGAAAGAGACTCCAAACATACTAATAAATTTATACAAACCAATTGAATGAGTCCACATCTACTTACTATGAATCTAATTCTTCCAATAAAATCTTGAGTTTAAATGTTGTGATGAAAAAAAGAAGTTAATAAGTTTAATTAATTCGTTAGATTTATTGATGGGAATTATTGAATAATAACAATACTACACATTAATATCACGATAATCAAGAAAATTAGTGTTAGAAAAACACTTTAACTTTCATAGATAAGGTTTATTAAAGAGTGTAAAAGGTGAAATATTTGTCAATTGGAAGTTTTGTTTTTACGGTTGGTAGATACTCTTTATTGTGATTTGGGTTGAGCAATGATCGGGTTGGATCGAATCCGGACTCAACATAACCAATTCAGCACGATCCGAATTCAACATTTCAAATCTATATCCAACCATTTAACAATTCAAATTAGTCATATTTGAGTAATTTTGAATATGATTAACTATGAATGGGTGACGAGTTATTTGAATTTAACATTACAAAGTTCAAGATCTCTTTTATCAGTGCTTTCTCTACTAGAGTAGATTGCAAGCTCCACCAATAAAAAAAGAGAATGTGTCTTCACCACTATCGTTAACCATCACGTCGCACATCAAAAGTGTGACCCACACATATCAACGTCCAAATCCACTATGTCAATGCAGATCAAGTCTCCATACGCATATCTGCATCGCAAAGCCGCACTATGCGAGTGCAAGTCAGTCCACACCTCGTTGCAAGAAGACAACACATTTATCTTATGTGAAACATGCAACGCTTTCTACACAATTTGATGACATCTTTGACGATGATGAATGCTCCCCTCTACGTTGCCTAGGTCGCCAAAGATGTCCTTTGCACGAGCATAGGATCTCCACGACACCAACAAACCAATGTAGATCTCCATCGCATTAGGCTTAGAAGTTGAGGAAGAAGAATGAAAAAGAAGGGAGAGTAGGGCGTCATTGTTTGCTATCAATTAAAGATTTGAAAAGGGAAAGAAGGAGAGGGGGCATCATTCTTTGTTTGCAATTAGGGTTTTGTCATCTATATTTTCATTTTATACATACAAAATAAACATTCTAATATATTCTGAGTCAAGTTGGATACCCATGAACTCATAATTCATTTTCGTATATGGTCGCTGCTACACCCTTTAATCCGTTTTATTTACTTAATCTAACTAATTATCCAAATCAATCGATCGTTAAACCAATTCACATTTCAAATATTGAGAAATCGGACGATTTCTTTTATTTTTGCTCCCCTTAATCTAAATATGAATCATAATATGAATTTTGAGAATAGATTTTAATTAATAGAACAAAAACATTAAAAAAACACATATTATATATATATATATATATATATATATATATATATATATATATATATGATAATATCCTTATTACTCCTCTTTATCTTTTATCTTTTATCTTTTTACTCCTTTTATCTTTTATCTTTTGCATATTATATGTTGGACTCCCATTTTCTTTCATTGTGAATAAATTGTTATATTTATTTAATACATTTTAAGATAAATAATTAATTTAGTATAATAATTATCAACATATTTTATGATAAGAAACAAATACAATTTTAATATAAAATTTTTAACTTTTTTAAAAGTTGTTTGAAACAAACACATGTTTAATCTTTAGTAATTGTTAGATTATTAAAGAAAAAAAATTTATCATGTGTTTAATAAAGACAAAACACATGTTTAACTATCCCAAAATATCACATAAAATTAGTTTACAAATATTTGTGACAATCAAATTAGGACGTAATTGTAATCGGTTTAACTAATTCTAATTTTTCTTTAAAAAAAAAAAGTTAAGTTATTTAAAACTAATTTTAGTTTTTTCTAATAAATAAACATTTGTGCTAGTATTGAATTAGTGTAAGTTAAGTCGATGCTAATTGAGTCTATTTAATGTTAAATACCAATAGACCGGTTAAACTCATTCTAATTTGATATAAGATTTTAATTTTTTAAAAAGTAATACAAATATATTTTATTTTTTATAAATAAATATTTATGTTAGCATCTTAGCCGAACTAACTACAACAAATATTAAAAGTAAATATTTAATTTTAATAAATATTAAAAATAAATAAGGTTAGTGTTGAATTATAGATTATTTTTAATTCAAAAGTTCAAATTAAAAGATAATAAATATCTCCACTCACAATTCCTACTCCCTTCACTTTCTATATAAATTTTATCACACTTATATTTTTTATTCAAATTCATAAATCTATTCACACTTATCTTCTTCAACCAAATTCATCTCTTTCATGCACACAAATCTTCATATACATTTTTTTCCTCATGTCCTTTATCGATATTCTTCTCCTCATCTTCTTCATTTATACTGATTCCTTTAATCTATACTCATTTCTTTGATTCATATTTATCTCCTTCATCCACATTCACCTTCTTTATCCACTATAACTTTTTTCATTTATATTTGTTGAACATGGAAACACTATAGGAGAATTTTTTTGTTTGAAGTTACTCTCATGAGTGTTGACTAAACCAATACAAATTAAACTAATATAAAAAAACATATTTTATTTCACTAGATTAAATAAAATTTAAAATAAAAGTGCATTAGTGTTGACTTGACCAATATCAAACTACTTAAAAAATCAATTTAAAAATTAGTGATGGATTAGTATCGACTAAGCCAATGCTAGTTAGAATCAATCTTCAAAAAATGATGCTAACAAATTAAGGTTTATGATTTTAAATTGACATTCACATGTAACACAAATTCAATGCTATTAACTATTTAACATTGATTTTCGCTTGTTAGTATCGACCATCATCTAATTTATTGTAGTATGAGTTCAAATATAATTTAAATTTTTATTACAAGAATATAATTTTTTTATTATACTAAAAATGAAAAATGTCCAAATAAGATAATGTCAAATAATAATTTTGACGTCTAAAATTAAAATATGTCGATACTTGTTATACTAAACAAACTATTTAACTTATAATTTATTTTAGCAGGAAGAAGAAATTAAAAAAAACAAAAACTAACATTTAAAAGAATTATGTATTCCACTAGGATTGATTAACAAATGTTTGAAGTAAAAGGGTCGAGCAATGATGTTCAACTTACAATGCTAACATTACCAACATCAAATACATAATACCATATGAAGCTTCAAATTTGAAACCTTCCAAGATCTTTTTCTTTTTCTTTTGTCATTCGAAATTGAAACTTTAACGCAAGGGTTATGAAAACTGTGTTGTTTACAATCATTTATGGATTAAACATCAGATACACTGTTCCTATTAACTTATTAAGTTTAGAAAACGGTCTCAAAAACCTACATTGCATGAATGTGTACTTCATGCTTCAACATTTCTCCTAGTGACACATTTTTAACTAATTCTTGTAATAACTTGTTTATGTATATTATTCCCTATAATTTAACAAAACTCTATCATAATAACTAAAACTTCATAAATAAATATTGAACCACAAAATGTTGGATATTTTTTAATAAAAATGTCAAAACAAAGTCTAATAAAACTGAAAAATATTAACAATTAACATTTATCAATAAAAAGAAAAATAAGGGAGAAGCTAACAAATCAATAAACCTAGATAACCATGCATAGGAAGCAACATTAGATACCCAACCCAAAGTAAATGAATAACTATATATATGCGTATACGTGAAGAGTTGGAATTGTGATATTTAAAAGGTTCTAACATAATGAGTCAGTTCTCGTGCCTAATGTTTCTATATCAGGAATTTGAAGCAATGCTATTAAGAGGGGTTTTCAACGTTTTCAACCTGAATGCTGCTATGCAGTGTATTTATTAACGAAACGGAACAGGCAACTAGTCCATTTCTTTTCAAAAATTAAAATAAAAAATAATTTAAAATTTTAACTTTTGTATATTATATTACTTAAAAAAAATACAAATATATAATAATAAAGGATAATGATATTTTGAACCATTTTTTTTTACTTTTAACTCATTATTTCAATCACCTATCAATTATCTATTTGATTTTTTATAGTAGTGTGACATGATGATGTAAAGGTGATTGACGTGGTGGGTTAAGAAAAGTGATCAAAATATCGTTATCCTATTATTAACCATTCAAGCATCATAGTTTAATATTTGTGAGTGTAAACTATAGCAAAATGATCCAGATTTTCTCATTTGCCCACACAGGCACTAGTGCAGAATTGCATTTTTACTTCGCCTTATAGGCCTCGATTAGCAAGGAACCGAAACATATAATGGCGCGGTGGCATTTTTGCAATTTCAGGCAATTTTTATGCTTCGGTTCAAGTAAAACACGAAGCCAAAAGGGGTTATAGGCTTCGGTTCAAAAAAAACCGGTGTCAAAAGGAGTTATAGGCTTCGATTAAGCAGACCCGAAGCCAAAAAGGTTGCCAAAAATTTCAAAAATGCCATTGTCGTTGCGTCTTATAGGCTTCGGTTCAAAAAAAAAAACCGGTGCCGAAAGGAGTTATAGGCCTCGGGTGTCAGGGAACCGAGGCCAAAAAGCACTATATGCCTCGGTTATAAATTGAACCGAGGCCATATAGTTTAATTAGGGCTCAAAAACGCGAACCCCTTTCTTTCTCGCGCGCACTGTCTCCTCCATTTCTCTTTGCAACTTTCGGCGACTCCACCACGCGAGCTCCCCTTCTTGTGCTGCCACTGTTGTGCTGCCGTCGTCGCTGTCTCCTCTTTCTCTCTCCGCAACTTTCAGCGACACCACCACGCGAGCCCCTTTGTTGTGTTGCCACCATTGTGCTATCGCCGTCGCGTCTCGCCTCCGACCACACTGCTCCGGCCAGTCGTCCCTCTCTCTCTGTAACTGTTCCGGCGTCCCTCTACCACCACGCGAGACCCTTTTCTTCTTCCACCAATGTTGGGCTGCCACCAAACTTTCGCGCCTCTGGCCACTCTGCTCCGGCCACCGTCACTGAACCTCCATTTCATGCACGAACATTTTCCTTTTTTTCCCGCAACTGTCACGCCGCGGTTCCTTTAAGGTAAATTTCCAATGCGTTTTTGTTTGGTTTTCCGTTTTGTATATGTTAATTTTCAATTTTAGTTATTATGAGTGTTAATTTGCATTGAGATTGAAATTGTTTGGAGTATTTTGATTAATTTTGTGAGAGGATTGAGTCTCAATTTAAGAGCATTGTGTCTTCAAATGTAGAGCATTAAGTCTGAATTTAAGAGAATTATAAGAACACTATAATTAAATAGGTAATATATGATGTTAAGGAAATTGTTGTTTTTGCTTTTATTTGTTACTTATGACTTTCTCTTGTGTTTTTTGTTATCTCTTGTAGCTCTCGAATGCGTTGAATTGTATCATCTTCCATTGTCATCTGTTTTTTACGCGCTCCTAGGTTCCTAATTCTAATATTTTCTTATGATGCCAATATGTTGTTTGCTTTATATATTTTATTAATTATTTGTTAAAACATGTTGTTTGCTTTTCTTATATGTGAGTTAGTCTTAGTTTCTCGTTTGAGATTCAATACGAAAATTATGTATTGTCCCCGAGTTTTCATTTTGAAAAAACTACATTTTTTTTAAATTAGATATAAGAGGATACAATACTAATAATTTAAATGTATTGAATCTTGAATTGTCCGATTGGAAAGATTAATCACTTTCTAGTAATTTATTAGTGCATATATATATATATATA
>Ga0214544_1009597_pt1 | contig 15014 bp, 6 predicted proteins | sample CNSS3metaG_FD_160074 | JGI IMG/M metagenome (GOLD analysis project Ga0214544, IMG submission 160074) | Root nodule microbial communities from cowpea collected in UCLA plant growth center, Los Angeles, California, USA - CNSS3 | ecosystem: Host-associated > Plants > Roots > Nodule | place: USA...
GGATTTGGCCATCCAATGCATTGAACCTCTCATTGCAATAGTTGTGATGTTCATGTTGAGACACATTGAGCTCATGCAGCTGGTTCAGCACCATCCTCTCAAAATGTGAGTACACAGGGCCTCTATCCTCTGGAGGATTGTAGGGAATCAAGTCCATAGGTTCAGCAGTTGGTTCTTCTTCTTGATTTGCTCCAATGCAATCAATTTTTCCTGCAAGTACTTGATAGTTTGTAGTACAACAAGTGTTACATTCACATGGATTTGGTAGAAAACACAAGGTCTAAACTACTTTGATTTGAACGAAACAATGTTTGGTTTACATATAAATATGAGAAAAGTTAATTTTTTGTTTGCATATAAAATAATGTCGATCTTAAGTAATAAAATTATATTAAAACATATTTGAATAAGGGTTGATTTCAAAGTTAAAAAGGTATGTTGAAGCTAGATTTCACCACTTTGTCTCTCTCTTGTATTGATTTAGTCATCTTTTATATAGATACAATCATTTATGTCCTGAGAGTTCTCTTTAAATGTAACTCTAGGTCCATTCCTGGCATCTAAAGCCTAGGATCATCAAACTTTAGTATGATTCCTCACTAACTACTTGGATGAATCTCCAACATTAAGATCAGGACTTTATAAACAACTAGAGCCTTAAATATATTCCAAGAATCTAAAAGCATAAGGAGAATTTGTTGGACCACAACTTGAAACCAGTTCCCACTGAATCCCAAGCTAGTTAAATAAGATGAATGATCATTTCATCAAATAACAAGTATAAACTAATTTACAAACATGTAATTAAAGCATACTTTGATAAATATAACAATACCTATACAAGAGAGTTTCAAGGGTTTACATCTTTACTTCAGCAATTAAAGAGATTTAGCTCCTTATAATAGATGGAAACAATATAATATATAAAGAGTCATCCTCTCTTTTACCCTCAAATAATGTTTAGTAAGCATAGGGGAAAATTTCTTCAAAAACTCTCTAAGAGTCTCCCAAAAGAACCCTCTAAAAGTTTATCTAAACACGGATGCAACTTTGTTTTTATAAATTGTTCAGGGTAGTGCTCAATAGTTCACTTGTGGCTCCAATTTAGAGGTTTCCTTCCTAAGTGGGTTTCCTTTGTGGCTCAAGCCTCATGTTCTAGTGTTGCAACTCCTGAGATAACTTCCTAAAGAAGGAGTCTTCATGGCTTAGCCTCAGGTTAAGTGCTTGAGGTTTCCTTTTGCAATGAGTTTAATGCAACACCCCTTTCGAGATGCCACATCTAATTTTTTTTTCTTCAAAACTTTTAATCATAAAACTCTAATACCATCCTATTATATAGAAACTTCACAATTATTTTATTTCAAAAGCCATATTTCATTTAATCAAACTTTAATCTCAAATTAAAGCACCATTAAAAAAATCCAGATAAAACCAATCTAGCATAAACCATTAAAGAACTTATTACAAATCCTTGTAAAAGAAGAAACAACTTCCAAATTTCCAACTATTACATTGAAATTCAAAATTGTTCAAAATGCTTTAAGTAACAATCCTAAGTACTTCCCACGAGCTCCTCACAATAATGCATCTCCATTAGGATCTGCACCAACATGTACTCTCGTATAATATAGGTTATACGATCATCACAGGTGGAAACCACAACCACAAACATACAAGGGTGAACTAACCAAATAAAACGTCATTCCACAACATAATATTCGCATATCACTCACCTAATATTATCACAACATATGAATAAACTTGACCAAGTTAACAACCCACCAAATTTCCTCACAACCAAACATGCAATCCTCAACATATTACCACCAAGTAATATGAATGTTATGGCATGCTCTCATAACCAACCACCCAACTTATTCTCATACGCAACTTACCAAAGATGTCACTTCCCATTACTCTTATAGTGAGCCCTAGCGAAGTGTACAACTTTTCATTACTCATATCAAGAGCCCCGACAAAGTGCAACACTTCCCATTACTCTTATCGAGAGCCCCAACGAAGTGCATCTCTAGTACAATTTACATAGAGATACCTTTCATTATTAAAGTACGCACTATCTCATCATGATCACATATCAATCAACAATCACATGATTATCCACATTCATGATCAATAAACACATAGGCACATCAAGGCCTCCTCATCCCATGTATCATAACACATTGACATCATACAACCATCATCATTATATTAACATACATCAAGCATCATGCCCAAACATCTAGTATACTACAACCAAAGCTTATCACAATTTATCACCACAAAAGTTTTAACACAATATAACCATGAAAAACTACAATCATACATAACATATATCTCTAGCTACAGACCTCTAAACTAAGATCACACCGTGCAAACTAAAGAACAACATGTTATGGACCAATTGTCAAAATTTCAGCTTAATCCAACAGTTAACGAATCAGGAAACTCAATTTTACGAAAACTGCAAATACAGTGGCACCTGGTGCCCTCCAAAACCCGAGACTTAGGGCTGGCAGAAGGAAATCAGCGCCCGGCACCGCCTATTGCGCAAAAATATGAAAAATAAAGTTTTTTCATGAATAAGACACCTATTTCACACACACCAAGTCTCCAAAACAGGCACAAAGCTTATCAACCATCTCATATCATTCCAATGAACCCAAAAACATGTATACATCATGGAACCCTTATACTAATATCTTCATACACAAGTACACACATCCTACTTCAACTCTAAAACACAATAAATATATATATATATATATATATATATATATATATATATATATATATATATATATATGCACATGCGTACTTTGTCTAAATTAAAATAACATTAGACCATTTGAAAGCTACAATATGTATAATATAACTTATATAAAATAAATACTTCTCTCTATTAAATATGCATATCATACAATATTAGTTATTTAAGACTAAATGCACAAAACCATACTAACTCACTCGTGCCTTCTATGACAACCTATAAGAAAATAAAAAATATTCCCACATCCACCCATGTCAATAACCTATAAAAAAACATGTTCGTAAACATAATCCACATATTTTCTAAAAAGATAAAGAGAGACAAGACTCATATTTAAACCAAACAAAATTTTATCTACTTTTACATATTCTTTAAATTTTTGAAACCTTGCACACATTTTGTGATAACCTTACCAATCATTTACCTTAAAAGAAAAATATAAAGTAATCAAATAATGTATAAATAAATATACATATCACTAGACAACAATGTATATTATATAATATACATTGTGATAATACCCAACCCAAAATTCCATCTATGTATATAAATGGTATCAAAAATAGAACCATAATTGTCGTCAAACATCACATCCCATATTTGACACCATAAAAGCATATCATAAACCAATAAAGGAAAAAAAAAACATTGATTATGGTCAAACTAACTATCAAGACTCACTAATCCATGTGTTTTATGCTATCATTAACTAATTACACAATTATCAGGCAACAAAACTTCAATTCATATTATCCAACACCCAATAGCCAATATCCACAAATTAATAATAGGAAAACACCAAAACCACCATTATGTAACACCACCTCCAATAGCCAAGGTTCGAACACACCACCTCCAAGGCTTAAACAACACTCCAAACCATAACAAATATCACATTTTTCTTGTCCTTCAATACGCATAACAACATCATAATAATATTCACACAATAAAACACGCCAAATAAATTATAAATAATTACAAAATATAAGTCACGCCAAATGCATACATAAACACTTCTAATACAACTATACAATATTTAAAATATAAACACTCCAAATGAACACATCAGGAATCAAACCCTTGACCACCAACCATGACAAGGCTCTAACCAATTGTGGCACTCTTCACTTCTGAAAAATATTTATTTATTCTTTTAAATGAGACCTTACGCCCCAAAACCACCTTTGAATAAATAATTATTTTTCCCGGGTCTTACATTTAACCCTTCTTTATTTTTCCACTTTGACTCTTTATTGATATTGGAAACTACAAAACAAGCTAAATTGGGGTGATTTATACAGAAATTCATAAAAATCAAAACAAGATAAGTCCCAAATTCATCTCAAAAATATCTCATATTAGGCACTTATCTGCAGACATATGATAAAGTATACTACTTGACTCACCCTTTCCATGCCCAAAGTTTTATCTAAAATATAATTCTAATTAGTCTAAGCTTATCTGAAATATGTATGTTGTAAGACCCGTGAAATTTAATTAATTAAATAATTAATTAATTAATAAATGCGGGAAGTGGAGCCTTTATGGCATTAAATATTAATTGATGTGATGTGGAAAAGTACTAGCTCAAATGGTTGAGAGTACTTGATTGTGTGAGAGGACTTGGGTTTAAGTCCTATGTATGCCATTTATGTGTTATTTAATTGATTATTATTTTAATAATATGTTTGATCATGTTGAGTGATAATATAATCTTAGAATTATAAGAATTATCATCAAACATGAATTGGTTGAATGGTTGTGCATTGATTTGACATTGGCATGATTATGGGTTTGAACCTTGGTAGAACCAAATTAAACTTTCTTTTGGCCAAAATTTTCTTTGGCATGAATGTGAAAGGGTAGAGGAACCCTAGCTGACTTAGTAGTAGCCAAGAGGACTGGAAAGCCACAAATAAAGAATAGCAATTAAGCCTTATTATTGACCATTTTCATTTTTAGGTCATTAAGCAAAATTAAGGCTTGTTTAATTGGCCAATTAAGGGGAAAAAGAGAATTTAGAGTGAAAATCAGAGTGAAATTGTGTGGTTGATTGAAGCATAGAGGTTGAATTGGATAGAGAGCTAAAGCCAACCATTGGGAGCTAGGAAGGAGCCAATAATATTCAAGTTTTAACAAGGAAACCAGATTAGGGCAGTTGGAACCGTCCTTTTTAATTCCTATTGTTCAATTGTATGAAATGTATGTTAAAATAAATGCATATATTCTGCACTCAACAGGAAGAAATTGACTATATCGAAACTTCCACTCTTGTAGCTAGACTAGAAGTTGTTCACATATCACTACCATTTGCTAAATATACCAATATAAAACTATATCAAATGGACGTAAATAATGTATTCTTAAATGGATTCATTAAGGAAGAGGTATATGTAGAACAAACCCCCGGTTTTGAGAATTCAACACATCCAAACCATGTTATAAACTTACTATGGCTTTATATGGTCTAAAGCAAGCTCCTAGAGTTTGGTATAAAATATTAAGTATTTTCCTAATCGAGAATGAATTTACTAGAGGACATGTAGACACCACTCTATTTAGGACAAATTATTCAGATGATTTCATACTGGTGCAAATATACATAGACGACATCATTTTTTGTGCTACCAACGAATCATTATGTAAGGAATTCTCAAGTTTAATGAAAAATGAGTTTGAAATGAGCATGATGGGAAAGTTTAAGTTTTTCCTTTGTTTGCAAATAAAACAAGCTAAGGACCATATTTACATCCATCAAACCAAATATGCTAGAGAACTCTTTAAGAAGTTTAACATAGAAGATGCAAAGGAGATGAAGACTCCAATGCATCCTAATACATCCTTAGGACCTAGAAAAGTAGTCTAAATTAGTAAATCACACTAAATATAGGCAGATGATTGACTCATTTTTATATCTTACTACATCTAGGCTTGATATCATGGTTAGTGTATGTATATGTGTTTATTTTTAGTCAGACCGAAGAGAAGTAAGTTTAAGTGTTGTCAAAAGAATATTTATATATCTTAAAGGTATTGTTAATCATGGTCTCTGCTACAAAAAACATGAAAGTTATACATTGTAGGGATACTATGATGATGCCTATGCAGAAGACAAGATAGAATGAAAAAACACTGAGGAAGGATGTAAGTTCATTGGTGGGAATTTAGTCTCGTGGTGCAACAAAAAGCAAGGAACAATTGCATTATCAATTTTTGAAGCATAATACATATCTACTACCAATTGTTGATCTCAAATACTTTGAATTAAAAATAAACTGGAGGACTGCAAGTATTAAGGAGTAGTAGCATCCCCATACTCCGTGACAATATTGTTGCTATAAATTTAACTAAAAATAATTTCTTGCATCCTAGTGTGAAACACGTTGAAATTAAACATAATTTCATTAAGGATTATGTCTAGAAGGGTATTATTGGCTTAAAGTTTGTCTCAACAGATGATCAATATTAACAAATATATTTACAAAATATCTCATTAAATAGTGATTTAATCATTTGAGAACCCTACTTGGCATGACTTTGGTAAATGAATGATTAATACAATGTAGTGATCTATTAGACACATTTAGCTTATTAGATGCATATGGTCCACCAAACCCTTATAGATGCATCAAACACATATTGATCCATTAAACACATTCAAGTATAAAACGAATATAAAATGCATTAGACGCTCACATGCACATAACTATCACGTGCATCTTAATGGCATTTTGGTAACTTCATATTACATTTAGACATATACATATGTGATTATGATTGATACTGTATATTTGTGTGATTGATTACTACCATTTCATTTTGTAAACATTCTTATACCATGTTTCCTTATTTTAGAAATCATGTGTCAAAATATTTCCTAATTTTTAAACAACTACAAAAATATTTTATTTTGGAAAATCTCTTATTTCATTGTCCAAATAATTTCAATTATTTCCAAGTTTTTCACTAAATTTTGAAAATTGAGTGTGACAAATTATAATTTTTTTTCTTAAAATGTTTAAGCTGAGTTCTTTTCCAAATATAGCCAATACTTATGCATACAAATCATTGGTTAACCTACAATCACACCCCTCCTCTACTTCTTGACCTAAGAGTTTTGTTGAAATCATGAGTTCTAATAAAAAGGTTATTCCCCCAAAAGAGGAAATCTCCTTAAACTTGTCCATAGATAAAATCTATCAAATTATCTACCCGCAAAAAGCCATTACCTACACCATCTTCAAGTGAGGATATCTTTAAACCTTTATGTCACCAACTAAAGAAATAGAGTCACCTCAAATGTTTGTCCAGTTTCCATATAAGTTTCTCAATCCACCAAATATACCAAATGTACCTTGGATAGAAACTCTTAGAACCACCAAAATGGTAGATATCCTAAAGAGGACTCTTGAGATGGCTATAGTAAGGGATAGAAAATACATCTTTAAACTTGTCAATTTGTATGAAACCAGACAGAAAGAACATGTTTAACATGTTGCCTATCTCATGTCAAACAAAATGAATGATATGTTTGTTGACATATTTTACACTTGAGACATCATTCCCAACCCTCCCACACCCAAGCCTTCGTTATTGTAACACCCCAGGTGGATATTACTAGATAAAACTCATTTTTCACAAAATATACCTTAAGAAATTCAAACATTATAATAAGTTCCCAAACGTGGGAAATTTAAAAACTTTTAACGCGTTAACTCATTCATAGTACTTCATCCTCATTACAAGTTCATAATAAAGATGACATCATAAAGTCTATTACAGAAATTCATGAAATAAAAATATGGAAAAATCTCCCATCATAAGCCCCCTGCTCCATCTCTATGCTTCGGCATTCTCACCTGAATTCACATCTGCTCCCACGTAACAAGTCACGTGATCATCGCCAAACACAAACACACAAACAAGAAAGGGTGAGCTGATAAAGAAAACAATATAATCATATGATAATAATAACTGTCCCTCACCCAATCTAACTTAGTTAATTTTATTTTGGTAATCTCGTTATCACAATATACTTCCAATCTCATAACCTATATGAGAAAGATTCAACTACAACCTTGGTACTTAGGGATTATCATGCTCCCACGAATCTACCCGCTCGTGGTCCAACTCTACGGACCTCCCCGCCCGTAGTCCAACTCTACGAACTTGCCCGCTCATAGTTCAACATGCGTGAACACCTACTATGAACCTCCCCGCTCATAGTAGCCTCAGGTGTGAGCTCGGAACATACGAACCTACCCGCTCGTATCCCCACACAAGAGTACAACCGATACGGACCTCCCCGCCCGCATCAATCACGCATCTCACAACTCCGTTACGAACCTCCCCGTTTGTAACCAATCCAGCATATCCCTGACCAAGCTATCAAGAAAAGGAAAGAAAACGTCCATGTAAATCCATATGTAAAGGACCCATGTCACTGCACTCCCGCCTGGCGCCTCTCTAAGAACCGCTAGGCGAACAAGCTCCAGACCGCCAGGCATCGGTCCTCACAATCCTCTCTGCTGCGTGGCTCACTGCCTGGCGGAGCTTCTCCCACCGCCAGGCGCCACACCAGTAAAGACACTCCCCTACTGGTTTATACACTTGCAAATATTTTTATGCACATTCAACCATTAAATCTCACATCCAGATCACTAGTTACAAACATTTACAATACTACAATCATAAACACATCCAATTCACAAGCATTCAACCAAGTTAAGCACTCATTCATGAACATTGGAAGTGAAACATACACAGATCAGTCCCCAACTTGCACATGCAATACTATGACCCGAATAGCATTATCAGCATTACATCATTTCTTTACAAGGACACTATTTTCATATCATAACTCCCAATAGATAGTTTATAACGATACTCACCACCAAATCCTTCATATGCTCTATCTCAAACTTAATATGACACTTTAACCATTATCTATATATCATACATTTCATATACGCACAATTTCATACTGGCAATCTGAACACGCATACAATGGTACCAAAACTGTCCTGCTAGAATACTCATTCAAGTATCTCAAGTCCACATAATATAGTTCATGCATCAACCCAACCCACTAGATAACTCTTACCTCGCACAAGTACCCACATTTTATACTCACAATCATTCCCCAACACCCATACTTAAATCTTTGGTTCCCCACTGTGCACCCCAACCAGCTGAACGGTCAAACCGCCACTGGCACCTCGGAATTGCCTAGCGGTATATCAGACACCGCCGGGCGGCATATCAGTGACTCCAGAACCATTCAGGTTCCCTCGCCTCTGCAGAAATCTATTATCCCTAAATTTTTCCCCATTCAATTTCTCATCCCAATTCAACCACATGTATTCATACATTAACGCACACGGTTCGATTTTTATACAAACTGATTGAGACTTCTTATTAACATATTGCCGATTCTCATACATCACAATTGACAATCGCACATAACTCCTAAAGATCATGCGTTTGTACCCAATCCCATATCTATCAGATTCCCCCACACCAGTTCATCATCACCCAAACACGTTAATGAACATATCATCTGTATTTTAAACATAGCAGTCCAACCACATTCCAAAAACATCAAAACACAACAAAATCAGACAACTCCAGTGCACGTCGTCTGGCGGTTCACTATTGCCGCCAGACGGTTCATCACAGAGCCCAGAAAATGGATCAGAGATGGATGTGTCGCTTGGCGGAGCATTCTTAGCCGCCAGGCGGTTTCTGGGCAACGTCCAGAACTTTACAGAATTCACGCGAAAATGATAGACATGCTATGGTCAAGCCGCAGAATCGTTCCAGAACAGTAAAAATATAAATAACAAACAATAACAGCTCCCCTTACCTGATTTTTCCTTGCTCCTATAGCAATTTAACGCTTGATGCTTGTTGTCCAAGGCCCCCTCTAAAGGTATCTTCTTCAATTCCCTTCAACCCTCACTCTCTCCCTCTAGACCACGAAAATTCCCAGCCTCCTCTCTGTTTTCCTTTGCTATCACTCACTCTAACTCTTTACTTTCTCACACACTCCTTTCCCTCTCCCCAATTCAGCCCAAATTAATAAAATAAATAAAAAAACGAAATTAAATTTATATTTTAAGTTTAATGTCCATTACTCTTTGTTACTGCACCTAACTGACGCCTCTCTGATTTCCCAGGAAATTTCTATAGTTTCCAGGTTTTTTCATCACTTAACAAAACATAAAAATATAACGCGAAAATGATAGACATGCTATGGTCAAGCCGCAGAATCGTTCCAGAACAGTAAAAATATAAATAACAAACAATAACAGTTTTTTTCATCACTTAACAAAACATAAAAATATAAAGGGTCCATTTCCTTCAACCCAAGGTTCGAACCCACATCTTTTCTACCCATCAAACACATGCACACCAACAAGCTATCACATGTTTTATGTTAATTTACCCATTCGTATGAACTTAAATCATGCTTTCACATTCACAATATAGTAGTAAAATAAAAATTAAATAAATCTGCTAATGACATGCTCAAGACTTGAACCCAAGTCCCTTCAACATAACTAAGTGCTCTAAACCACTTAGGTTCACATTGTTTCTTGTCTAGGATTTATCAAAGAACTCTCCTAAGGTGGTCTCAACCCTTCATCTCTTATATTCTATAAATTATTAATTTCTTATGAATTTCCTGGATCTCACAGTTATAACTATGATAAAGTCTTTCAACTTCAAACTCTTTTTATGCTGACAAAAAGGGCGAGAAGTAAAGAAAAAGAGATGAAGAGAAGGAATAAATGTGAGGAAACAAAAATTTTTTGTTTTCTGAAGTTTTTGGTTTTATGGAGAAGTTTTTCAAGTTTTTCCTTTATTTGGTTTACATATGTTGCTCTTCAAAATTCATAGCCCTCAATTTTATTTGATTTGGAACATTTATATTTGCTTTGAATAATGGTTGATTTGATTAGTTTTGATCAATATTTTGTTGTGTAACGATCCTATGATTATTCGCTTTGATATCATGGTCATTTTATACTCTGATAATTGAATTTCTGATTGCGAATCTAAAATTTTGATATCATGCGTATGGAATGCAAGTCATTGATAATTTGCCATATTTTGATTTATTCTACTTTGATACCATAATATGATTGATCAAACATATGGTTTGATATTTAATGTTTTGAATTACTCTTTTATGGTTTTGTTATCATCAAAAAATGGGAGATTGATGAGCCCCACTAACCAATAAGGTTTTGGTAATAACACAACAATCACTCTTGCGGACGGTAAGTTTATGGTTAGAAGTGAAGCAACGTTAGATGACTAAGAAGGAATGTCTAGCAAATTAATGAGGTTGAGTAATTGATTAATATGGTTTTAAGATCAAAATATATGATATGTACTTGCATATGCTTAATGGTAAATATTCATATATCATATATCATATATGTTAGCGAAAGTAAGAAGTTTGGAAAATGCAAAGGTCAAGTCTTAGTATTATGTTAATCTAAGCAATAAGCAAGTTAAGGTCTTAAAGGAGTACACAAATTATAATCAACAACTTTGAAGCACTAGACGACCTAATTCATTAGATGACCCCTTATTCTTTGGGTAATATAAGGTGTTAGACGACCTAAATAATGAATCATAACGCACTTTAACGTTTTGCTAAATATTTTACTCTCTAATTGATTATATGAGATAAGATATTGATCTAAGTATTCAAAACATATAATTAATTATGCAAGTTACAATGGTGTCACTCAGTCCAATTTCACTCTATACAAAAGTGAATGACTCTAATGCTCACAAAGTATACAAAAGGCTATATCCCTATAATCAATCAAATTCATACATATCGCTTACAAAATGTACTCAAATGAAATGAAAATTATTTGAACTATAAGAGTCATTGTCTTATTATTAAGAGAAAAAATGTATTTGAATGATTTTGACCAAACTTTGAAATTGTCGCTATGGTACTAATGTGTTTAGTAAGTCTATACACAATGACAACTTCTTAATAAGTAATCATTATCAAATATGGTATGCATTAAAGGGTATTTATAGTGAAATGACAAAATCTTTAGTGGACAACAATTGAAGTGTCTAAACATAGAACAACTATCCATTACCACTACAACATTTTCCAGTTTTAGTAACATTTTATTAGTTACAATTATTAAAAATGTTAACATAGATCAATTTTATAAATTATAGTAAGCTTTTTCAAATAAATGTTACTATAAATTATATTAATAGTTACAATTTAAATAAATGTTACCATAAATTACTAAATCATATTATTAATTATATCGTAACATTTTTCAAATATTATTTATTATATTATTATTTGAATCAGTGGCGGATCTTGACAAGTAATATTGGGGAAGCCAAAATAATATACTCAAAATTCAAAATTTATATATTTAATTATTATCACTAACACAATAAAAATGAATAAATAATTTAATATAAATACATCCTTCGTTCTTTCAGATCTTTGAGCTCATCAATAATTAAATATAATCTACAAAAGAAATTACACATATACAAAGAATTGTCCTTCGTTCTTTCATATCTTTGAACTCATTAATAATTGAGTCAAAATTAAAATTTTCAATTATTTCTTTTTCAATGTAAATATAAATACGCTCCAAATAATTAATATAAAACACGTTCCTCTAATCGAACAATATGATCATTTGTATCATGATTCAGGATACATAAAGTTAAGATATTGAATTTGTATTGTTTTCATCTTTACCAATAGCTTCTTTTATTACTTTTAAGAAATAACTCTATTCTTTTATTCTTCATCAATATACTTATTTCTTGTTTAAGTTTAAGATTAAAAAATAATTTATCATAATTTAATTAAAAAATAAAAATTAAGAGTTACTAAAAGAAAAAAATCAATGACAATCAGGTCCCAATTAAAAGATGGTTATGAAAAAACACATAGTGCAGTCATTTTCTCCTATAATCATAAAAAAATATATATATAAGGCTCATGTGATAAAAAATAATGTTAATTATTGAACAAATATTTCAGTATCAAGTAATACGAGATACTTACCTTTTTTACTTCACAAATAAAAAAGAACAAATGAGAAATGAAAGTAAAAAGAATAAGTTTGTATTTAACGTTTTTTTTTTCAAAACAAAAAAAAATGTGAGATTGTGAGATCAGTATAATTTGTGAAAAACTTAAAAATACAATGAGAAAGAATATAAAAAATATCTTAATAAATATTTTTATTCTTCATTACATATTATTTCTTAATATTAAATGTTATGTCTTATAAAATAAATATAAAGATATCTAATTTAACTTCTATCAATTTCTAATATATATTACATATAATAAAAAAATTAAAAAAATTAAAAAAAATTAAAAAAAATTATATATATATATATTATAAGATGAAAAAATTAAAAATTAGGGGGGGCACGACCACCCCTGCCCCAATGATCCTCCGCCACTGATTTGAATAAAATGTTACTAAACATTAAACATTCCTATTCTTAAAAAAGGTATTAGTATTTATTTTATATAATTATTAAATTATTTGTTTTTCATACTACTTGTAAAATTTGATAAAAACAATTAATAATATAATGAAAAAAGGTAAAACTTATTGTCCATTATCCTAAGAAACAAAATCTTTGAAACTCACGATCTTGACAATAAGACAACATAGCTCTATCGACAACACGTTCTTCACAACAAGAAAAGACAAGTTTTTATCGGTGTTGCACTTTGAGTCTCAAAGGTCATTGTGTTCGCCATCAACTTACCTTGTTTTTGCATTTTCTTCATCTCTATCTCGATGGTAATCTCTAAGTTAGCGTGTGATTTAAGATGAGTTATAATGTAATTGAAGATGGTATGTAAAATGTATTTTTGTGTTTTTGAATTTTTTTTTTAAATCAAATGGATTTTTCTTGTTGCATGTTTCAATAGTGAGGTTGAAGGTTGGGGAAATGATGAAAGCAAGTTCAGTGGTGAGTTTTTGGTGGTATGTATTTTATGTTTTGCTAGTTGTTTTTGTTGAGGTGGATTGGTGAGTTTCTGGTGGTGCGTGTTTTATGTTTTGCTAGTTGTTTTTGTTGAGGTGAATTGGTTTATTTCGTTTTTAGTGTAAGTTCGACTACTAGGTTTTAGATCTTAATCTTATGGAATTTAGTGAGTTCCATTGGAGTTTATCTTCAAAGGTCGGGTTGGTGGCATTTGTAGAAAGCATGAGAAATTTTTGTCATTAAGAACAAACCTGAACATCTTTTCCTTGGTAGTTTCTAATAATATATTTTCTATGCAATTGTGATGCTTGAGCATGATATGACCATTCCATTTGTGGTATAATGTTGTTGGAGTATTAAATCCTTCAGAGAGAACTTCTATAACCTAGCAACCATGATGTATGTGATGAAATGAGCATTGGCAAATTTTGAACCCTTGAGTAAATGTTGCTATTGCTAAATACTTTGATTGTTCTCATAACAAATCTTTATAATTACTTGATTCCCGATTGGTTTTGATAATTTTTAGTAGAAAATGTATGATTGGGTTTTAGGTTCTTTACACACAAACCAATTAGATTAGTTAAATATGTTATGCTCATGAATGTTGGTGCAATGTGACTCTAGAAGGGGATGAATAGAATTTGTAAACATTTTAAAATTGTTTTGTGCAGATATACTATTGTAAATGAAAATAATTTAAAAGTAATGGCAGAGAAGAATGTGCACAAGAATTTATATTGGTTTATCTCCACCTGAGGCTACGTTTAATCACTTATAACTCTTCTCACTTAACACTTTTGTCTTGAGCTTGTCTAAGCTTCACTTTCTCTTATTTGCTTCAGACTTCAAGCTTTATTTTTCTTATGCTACTTCAGCTTTTACTTTCATTCATTGAAAAAATATTAGTCCAACAAAAATATATATTCATAATAAAGAACATGGTTGCCTGACGATTATTTATGAGCATCTAATAAGGTCTTTGACCTAGCTATCCTTTTCTATGTCCATTAATTATTGGGATAATCAATCTTAATCATGTTTAGCTACCCTATAAAATTGTTATGTTGACTTATCTTTCTTGTTTCATTATAGATTTTGTTATCATCAAAACCTACTCATTGATCCTTTGTGGTATTTATACTATATATAAATTTTTGTAACAAATTTCAACCCTTTTTAAATTTTTATAGGAGATGATATATATATATATATATATATA
>Ga0214544_1009598_pt1 | contig 15013 bp, 10 predicted proteins | sample CNSS3metaG_FD_160074 | JGI IMG/M metagenome (GOLD analysis project Ga0214544, IMG submission 160074) | Root nodule microbial communities from cowpea collected in UCLA plant growth center, Los Angeles, California, USA - CNSS3 | ecosystem: Host-associated > Plants > Roots > Nodule | place: USA...
ATTTATTTGATTCTTCTTCTTTTGTTTTAAAGTATTTATATGAAGAAACTTATTAATACAGTTGGTCAAAGTGAAACCAAAATGAAGAGATGCCTGCATTGTTGTCTGAGTTCTTCCCTAGGGCACAATGGTGGCCATGAATGGTTCAAAATCCTTCAAAATCTGACACCAGGCTTGGCTCCAATGTCTTACTTTCTTTGGGAAAATCTTGTTTTACATTTTTGGTGAGCAAACTAGGGTTTCATGCACATGATCAGAGTCATGATCAGAATTCAGAAGATAAGATTCCCAATAAGTGGAAGAATCTGTGGTTGAGTTTGTTACAACCTCAGAGATTTCATTGCATGTGTGAGAGCCAATGTAAGTAGTTTGATACATCTGAGGATACTGTTCATCCCTCTGCACTTGTTTCGTTGCTTTGCAACCTTTATCATACCTATGACTGCACCTGAAGTAACTCCTACAACATGTTATATTATAACAACAATGTGAGTTTGATTTACCAAAAGGATCTGTGTAACTTACAAGGTATAAAGTAATGTAATATCCAGAAAAAAAAAAAACATAACAGAATATTGGTCTAGATGTGTTAGGGTTTCTGTTGGAACCAATGATCGATGTGAAGTTTTACATAGAATTTAGTTTTTTCAACTACAGCAATTTTCCGATTGCTGAGTATGTTAGTAAGTTTTATGGGTGAGAACATAAGGAATTAAGGAATTAAGGACTCGTATTAGGTTCTTATAGTCGCATTAGAATAATAACTTTCTATATATGTAAGTTAGTTTTTTGTACTAGGTCTTCCACTCAGACACATGTTACTGTAGTTTCTACTTTTGAAATGAATAAGTCACTCCGGAATGAACAATTTACAGAGATTAGCTTAGTAAAGTAAATTTCTACAATGTAAGTTTTGTATAAAAATCTATCAGCACTTTTCTGAGATGTAAGGGAACAAATGAATTAATACATCTACTAAGTAAACAAAATGGCATTTACAAATGATGCAACTTAATTACTACGTGTAAATAATAATGTTTACAGATATATATATTTCCCAAAATTATATATCTCCATTGGGAATAAAAATTGAAAGGTTATAATATAAGTTAAAGAGAGATATATAGATAAGTGTAGTGGTGTGTATAGCAATATAGTAAATATAGGTTATAGAAGATACACTTTGGAGATGGTATAGTTAATGTAAAAGAGTTTTAAACAAGGTAGTGATTGACTTGATGTATGCCATCATACATATATATAAAAAAGGGATGGGGCAAGAGGCATCACTTAGCATTGATAAAGAATTCTATTCTATGCTCTTAGAGATTATACTACACACAATACACCTTTTGATTACTTTTCTAGATTGTTATCACAAGTAGAAATTGTTAGTTTTAATACTTTTGAGGAATTTTATTTTCTTGAACTTTCTAAAAATTTGCATCATAATTTAACTTTGCTCTTTTAAGCAAATTTAAAAACTTCAACATATATCATAATTGTTTGAACTTGACTCTAGGTAGTGTCTTCCAACTTGAGTTGAATTTACTTAACTTTAGTAAGTATTTCATTGTAATCAATCCTTAATCGTTGCATCTATCCTTTATTCTTGTGTATTGTGCTATTTGTATTAGTTTTGTTGTGTAAACCATTTAAGTTCAATGATGCCTTTTTGTTGCAAACAATGTACAAGTTCTCAAGTGTAGAGTATATAATATGACTAGACAAATTTAATAGACTGTGGTTAAGTATTTTATTATTGAAAAGCTTGAGATATATATTGAAAACTAACTAATCGAATTTGATTTTATAAAAGTTAATATCTCTATAAGTATACTCCTCTTCTCTTTCTTTGTATTCTCTCTAGATTTCTGCATTAATTTATTTATATGTTTGAAGATCAGAGTGAACCATATGAGTCTTGGTGTAGAAAACAAACATCTTATCCAAATAAAGTTTGAATTAGGGTAAGTTCATCCACTACCTTTTTCTTGAGTCAACTTAGTGATATGCTTGTGTTTGTTTGAAAACTTGCTTGCATGTGATTCTTATGGGTTCAAGATGAATCTCTACATGTCACTGATCAATATTATGTGTTCAGATAATTGATTTGAGATTTTCTTTGTATAGATAGAACATTGTGAGAGTGAGAGTTTGTGGATCTTGATAGAGAAAGAGCTCAAGTTTGAGTAAGGGAAGGTAACTATGTTATTTTTAATTGTGAGGTTGACTGATTTTTTGTTATGGGAATTGCATGTTTGTGATGAGAGTTGATTGTTTGTTGTTTGTGGTTGATTTGATGAATCCAATTATTCAATATGGTTGAAAGCTTTTTGTTAAAATCTTATTTATGGGATGTTTAATTTGTTGAGCGAGTTTGCACCTTTGAAATGTATCGTCCAAAACAAATGATTTTATTGAAGGCAAATTTTAAATAGAATGTATGTTATTTAGAATAAAAAATTAATATAAACACCTAAATAAACCAAAGGGATAAGTTGATATAGTTAAAGAGTTTATGCAATTGTGCAGAGAAAGTTATAGACAGTAGTCTAAACGATAGGATGAGTGACTTTAGAATTAGTTGGCCTAAGGTAACTTATTTTAGAACTAGACGATATTCATTGAAAGGTTAAAGAGAGATAAACCTAAGTAGATGTTAATAATACCAAATTGATAAACTTATTAGTTTTTTTTTCTAAATAAAGTCGACGATACTAGTCAAACAATGTACTTGTTGGACGAGCCACCAACTACTGAGCGGTAGTAGTAAGGATTAATTTCCGAAGAGAGCTTCAAATGATACACTCACTAGGTGAGTCAGACTCACTGCATAAGCCTAATGAATGTGGCTCCCAAGGGTTTGGGTTGCTGGGTAAGTAATATCATTGTTAAGCGAAGAATAATTTTTTAGAAATCTAGAGAGCTCAGGGTGGCATGCTCATTGAGTGAGGTATGAATTCATTGGATGATACACTCACCAAACAATACTTTCATTGGTGAGTATATATGCTCGTTGGGTAAGGAAGAGGAAAATCTTTATAAAATTTTGGAACTTTTATTATGAGATGTAATGAGTGAAAAATGTGTGGAGCTAAGTAGAGCTAGGGAAAGGCCACAATCTACTAAAAATATAGATGTATATATGGATATATGTGTGCGGGATTTGTGGGACTGAGTAGAGCAAGAGGTCGTACTGAGGTTGTTGATTAATTTGTGCATGACATATGAGTAATGTTTCCAAGGAGGAAATGACATGTTTGTATGATTATAGGGTGTATATTGAATAAGGACTAGGACAAATATTATCCTAACTCTACTAATTATTGAACTTATATAAAAGAAGATATTTAGGTAGTAAGAGGTGATGGAGGTTCCTATATTCTTAGGGGGCAGTACAAAAAATGACCATGTACTTTTGCAGATGGTATAGGAATTTACCATGACATATGATAATGACTTAGTTCCTAAAATGTAAGGTTCTGAAGAAACAATACTTTGACCATAATCTACTGAGAGGTCGTGTGATAGGTGTAGGATCCTAGTGTCTAATTCAACACATGAGTCTTTCGAAAGTAGAATATGTTGTCAGTATTTATTTATATATGATTTCTTAAATGATTTGGTGTGGTTGATGAATGAGGTGTGAAAACATATAAGGTCTTAACATGTGTTATTTTAGAAATGATACTTTATTTAAAATATGCTAGGTTGCCCTAATTTTTTATTATGGTTTCCATATGTTATGATCGTGTGTTACATAGAAGCATACGATAGTGCAAGTGAGGGTATTCGACAATGAGGAGGCTAAGAGTTATTTCTTTTTGTAGATACTTTTATATACGTATATCTTATTTATATGATCCTCTAGACAATATGACATTTATAAAATTTTTTTGAAAACTTTTATTCAAGAGAATTGTAAACATAAATATGCATATAGAAATTACTTATAAATGTTAAATGCTTAGTAAGATGAGTTATACAAAAATAGATTTTTATGACGACTTATTATGTTGGTTATGCACTCGACATAATAAGTGGCGTAATGGTAAAGTTGTAACTATGGTTAGATTTTTTAAGTCGGTCATCACTAGAATCGGCATAAAAAGTGGATGTAGTGACATATTCGTAATAAATTAGAAAACTTTATATACCGGTTGTACCTATACATGACATAGAAAGTTTGAGCGGTGAGATTTTTGTAATAAACTAGAAGACTTTCTATACTAGTTGTATCTAGACTCGACATAGAAAGTTTGAGTGGTGACATTTTTTTAATAAATTAGAAGACTTTCTATATTAGACCTAGAACTAATATAGAAAGTAGGAGGGTGGAAAATGCTATTCTCGACGCTGTGTTCTTCAAACTATTTTCTTCTTAATCTTCTCCAAACTCTCTCAAAAAGCTCTAGCACAAACAACCCAAACATTCAAACTCTCATTTCTAGCGGTGGTCTTGTTCAAGTCATGGAGATGTAATATCAGGCGAAATCTTGTTTGGTTTTTCCATTTGATGAAATTAAAGGATAATGAGACCGACGAGACTGGCAACGAAGAGTAGTGGGTGGTGGCTCGACATAGTTGAGAGGAAGAAGCAAAGAAGGGATTGAATAGAGTGAACCATAAGTGATGGTGAGTGTGTGATGACAACAACGACCAAGTACGAGTGCGAACGTGACGACAACAATGATGGTGTAACAGAGAAGAAGAAATCCTAAATGAGAGAAGTTATACCAATTTTGGAACAATCGATATAAAAAGTAAAAACTTTCTATATTGCCTGTATTTATGCCAGTTCTGGAACCACCATAGAAAAGGTTTTTTAACTAATGTAAAAGGGCTTATCTACATTAGTGATCATAATATGACTCCAATGAAAGGTGTTACATGAAGTTTATTCCTTTCCATCATTTTAATTCTTTCTTCATTGTCTTAGTCCTAACTTCCTGCTTTACTACTTCTTTGTATCATTCAAATTCAAAACATTGCATGTCAATATATATATATATATATATATATATATATATATATATATATATATATATATATATATAGTATAAACTTGTCCTAAAGTAGGCTCTAGGGAAGAATCTAGTTCTTGTGTAGGTAAAAGAGGTGTATTTTCTTTTGTCATTTCTTGAACTTCTTCTTGAATATCCTAAAGATTTTTTATTCTTTTCTTTAATGAAATAAACTCATTATTCCAGACAAATCATCAATAGAAAAGATAATTCATATTATTTAATAATGATGCCTTCATCGGTCCATAGATGTGATGTGGATTAACTCAAATAGTTGTTTTGTTCTCCATGCTTATTGTTAGTTGAAAATGATAATTTATGTTTTTTTTGTAGGAGACTTCCTTCATAAGCTTCATTATTTTCTAATGCTTGGGTGGATTAACTTCAACAATTGTTTTGTTCTCCATGCTTTGTTAGTTAAAAATGATAATTTATTACTTTCCTAGGAGGAGTCTTTCACAATCTTCATTATTTTCTAATGTTTTTGTGAATTAACTTCAATTTGTTCTTCTTGATTTGTCAAGTGAAAATGGTAATCTATGTTGCTTTCCAATGAAACATCATTTAAAGGCTTCATTATTTTTCTTTAAAAAATGACAATTTTCCTCCTTTCACGTTCTATTGATTTAAAAGAATATCAGTTTGGACTTTCATGACAATACCAATAGTATATGTGAAGTGTGAAGTTTACAAGGAAACTTCAATTTCTTTTGTCCATTTTAAATTCATTAATATCTCGTCTTTTGTTGTCATAGATTCAACAAGTATCTTCTTTGAAGTGAAGAGTATATCTTTTCAGCATCATTTGGCCAATGCTCAAGATATTTCCTTTAAGATTAGAAATAGGTTAGAAATATTTTATGAATCTCACAACTATCTTTGTTTTCACCACATCAATATTGTTTTTCAATCGATTTTTCACTTTGACAAAGTCATCAGTATCCCTGAAGATGCTCTTGTCTTTGACCATGTAATTACTCTACCCACTATTCAAGTACCAATTTGCACTAATTTTATCACTAAATTCTCAAGTAGCATATAAAAAAGACGATGTTCATGCTCTTTAATGAAATTTGTTTTATAGTTATTTTAGTTGCAATGTCTAAATTTCTTGTATTGTTAACATGGTAACTTTATGCAATATTAACTATCTTTTTTTGGTTGTCTTAACTTCTTGAAGATGTCACATGGACAATAATTATCTTGATTGAACTTAGAGAAACTGTTAGAGCTTTCTTTATTTCTAGAAATATCTCCATCGAGTTATTACTACATATTTTCAATTTTTCTCACATATACGTCAATAGAGCCTATTAGTTTTGTCATCCACAAAGAAGTCAAATATTTGATTTGTTGTATATAGTTGCAATTATATCATATTTATGAAGATTAGAATTTAGAATTATCTTGATAAATTTCTTGTATAGAATATTTTTCTCACATATACCTTTATTTGATTGACTTTTTTTTAAATTTTTTTTATAATAATAATAATCTTTAGTGATTTGAGATTCCTTCATATATAATAACTCCAACTCGTGTCTTAGGGTTTGAAATTTAATAGTGTGTATATTTACATTTCCTCAAAAGTCTTGTGGTGCTCGAGGCCTCTTTAGCACTTGTTACATCCCTTATTCTTAGAAAAGTTGTAGCATCCACCACTCCTTGCTGTAGAAGATATATATCACCCTCGGATCTTTCTACTTATTTTCCTTGCGGTTGTTGATGTAGAAATATCAAAAAAATGTATTCATTTTAATTAATATTTAAGTAATCACAGTTTTCTCCCTTAAAAACATGTTGAAGAATAGATGAAGAAGGATTGGTATTAGCCATTGGTTAAGAAAATTTTAGGATTGATATGATATATACTAGGAAACTATTTCAAAATAATGGGATATTATATCTACATCAACTATTAGAATTTAGAACTTTAAGAGAGATAGACAAGTTTACTCGGTATGTATAATAATATATATTAAATATATAGAAAACGGTAAATTATGTAGAAGAGTTTTGAATAAGATAATAATAATAATAATAATTGAGTTGATGGAAAAATAACTTTTATTAAATTTTGATGAAGATATACATACATCATTAAATTTTATTAAATTGTTTTTAAATTTCTAAAAAATTTCAACATAATTTAACACCAAAGAATGATTAAAAAATATATACCTAGGGAATTCAGAATTCAGAATTTTCTTTTGTCCATACTTCCTCCATGCATGATTGTCATCAGTATTGTAAGATAGCTCAGTCCATGTGAGTACACTCTTTCTGCACAGCTCCAATTCATTCATGAATTAGTTAATAACAAATACACACACATATATATATATATATATATATATATATATATATATATATATATATATATATACATTTCTGCACATCATACTATCAACACTGTAAAGTTCATCCCTCAGAAATTACAAGAAACCCTTTTGGATCTGAACCTACCATGAACATATAGGAATATTAATTCTGCAGAAATTCTTGTATCTATATATATACAACTACATAACCTAAAATCCTCAACTTGTTTCATAAACCAAAAAGTTCAGACATGTCAACCATAACATACACTATGTCCGTACATTCGTACACCTCCCAATTCATCAAATCTACCAGTGATTATCCTAATAAGCAATCAGAGAAGGCTTCTTGTGCCAGTAACTGAACAATAAAACCTTTGACACTGTAAGAAAACATATACTTTATATATATATATATAGAGAGAGAGAGAGAGAGAGAGAGAGATTGGTGAGAAAATATGACATGTTAACCTTCTGTTGTAGCGACCTCTCCCACCGTTTTTGGATCTCTTCTCACTGCAATCTCCAGATCTTGGACGGTTGCCGGAACGGGGCACAGACGGCCCATTTTGGCCGGAAACAGGTGCGAAAGGAGAAGAATTGATAATAGTAAGAGCTTGTGTGAAAGATCTGAGGACCTTGGCTATGAGGTGATGAGAAGAAGAGAGAGAGGGTTGAGTTCCAAAGGGGTTCTGAAGCAGAAGTCTTAGTTCAGTAGCAGCTTCATGACCCTTAACAAGATCTTCCATTAGCTCTCTCTTCTTCTGGGCTGAGACACTTTCACTTTCAGGGCAAAGATTCGTTTTCATTTTCTGAAAGCCTGAGGTTGTAGCTTCGGTTTTTCTTGATGTTTTTTTCTGGTCTTTGCTTTCTTCGTTTTGTTTTGCTTGAATTTGCATAGCAAGAAGTAGATAAGGGGTAGAGAGAGAGATAACATTAAATGAACTTTATGTAAAACACTGGAAACCACGATGTCAAATAATAAGAAATTCTTCAATGAAATTAAACAATTTTATTTTCTACTCAGAAAATTGACATCTCTTCATTATCGTTAAGTCAATGAAAAAAAGAAAGAAAAAGTAGAAACCATCATTTTCAATTGTTTTCTTGGAAAAAAAAATGTTATTAATGGAAAGAAAAATTTTATTTTAAAACATACGAATGTTTTGAAGGAAACAAAAATTCATTATGATGAATTCTTAGAAATGACAAATGAAAGATTATATGCACACGTCTCTCAATGGACTTTTTATGTTTAAAAAATATATAAAATAACTATTTTTTAGTCTTCTCATAATACAAATATTCTTTTTCTAATTTTTTTCTCTAACTCTTGAACGGATATATTTGTATTCAATAAACTCTGACTTTTCTCTCTTTATTGTCTTCTTTTAAATGAAATAATGTTTTCTTCGGCTCTTTTTCGCATTTCAGCCCAATCAGTGAAGTGTTGAAATGCGAACATACAAATGTTGATTATTAAAATTTTTAATATTATTAAAAAATAAATAAAATCATTGGCATTCGGATTTTAAAATAAAATGTATAATTATAATCGAAATAGAATAATTCATATTGTTTTTATACGTAAGAAGATTATTTTTTTTATATTAAATTTAAATGTTGCAGTTGAAGTAACGTGCTTTATTAATATTTTATTAAGTTGATACATTTAATTTGGACGCATTATGGAAGACCAATTAATGCTAGACTGCCGTAAATAACTAGGGATGACGTATGGTTGTGGCGTTTAGATGACGTAAGGTTTTCCTAAAATCAAAAGAAAAATAAATGAATAAATGAGAATTTTTATGTAATAAACCAGAAACAAAAATGCAACATAGCTTTCTTCCCGTGACGAAACTTATTCATCTAAAACCTCATAGAAAACCGTTAGGAATAGTCGGTTCTTACATTACACTTAATATCTTTTATTATTATTAACTTTTTTGTTTTAAAAATATAAAATTAACTTTTATTAAAATTATTTTATCTTTGTAAAAATTATTAAATAATCATTAAATTGTGTTAAATAATTTTTTCTTTAATATATGATAATAAAAAGGACCAATTCGGTTCATTTTGGTCTATGCTTCACCGGTCAAAATCGGATCAAATTGAAATGGTCTGCAATCGTAAATGACTTAGTTTAATTTCCCTTTTTAATGTAAATTTTATTAGTAATAATGATTGAAATAAAGTTTAATAAATTTAAAAAGAAAAGTATAAAAGATACATAATGTTTATAATTGATATATAAAAGTTATAATTTTAAACTAGAGTCACTTCATTTGTATATATATTGTACTTTTTTCATTTGTCAAATACAAATAATTAAAAACTATATATTATCGTTTTCTCATTTGTCGTATAGATACATAAATTGTCTTTCTTTCCATTAATAAGGAGAAAGAACGTTCTCCTATAAGGAACAAGTGAAATTTTATGTTTGATTATATTTTCCAAGATTAAAATTTTTAACGATTAAAAATTATTATAATTAAAATAATCGTTAAAAATAATATTTAACAACAAAAATTTAAATGTTGATATTATTACTTGAAAAGAAAAAAAAAGTTATTAACGGTTACAATCGTAAAAGTTACTTTTTTATATAACAATTTATTATATTTGACAATTAAAAATATCACATAAGTATATTATAGTTTATTATCACTCAGCTAAAAGTTTAAAATTTTCAAAAATTATTTAATATATTTTTTTTAATTTTTAAAATTCAAAAAGATATTTATTAATTATTTTTCATGTACTTCGTAACTGATAATTTAATTGTTTATTTTATTCCATGAATAAATAATGCAGTTAAAAGTTAAAGTTCTAAACTGAAAAGTAAAGAAACAATTTTAAAAAAATCATATGTTTGTATTTTTTTTATTATAATGAAAATATGTGTTAAAGATAAAAATAGTGAAAGATATCCATACAAAATAGTCGTTATAAAGTTATAAAATAACATTTAAAAGTAAAGTTTTAATGAATGTAATTTGTTATGAGTTACTAGTTCAAATGGTTGAGAGTATTTGATTGTTTATTTTATTCTATGAATAAATAATGCAGTGAAAAATTAAAGTTCTAAACTGAAAAGTAAAGAAAGAATTTAAAAAATCATATGTTTGTACTTTTTTATTATAACGAAAATATGTGTTAAGGATAAAAATAGTGAAAGATATCCACACAAAATAGTCATTATAAAATAACATTTAAAAGTAAAGTTTTAATGAATGCAATTTGTTATGAGTTTGAGAATATTTGATTGTGTTGAAATTATTTGTTGTGAATATTTGTGATCATGGTGGGTGTGCTTGTTTGTGGTATTCGTTGTATTAAGTTCTCTACTAAATATGCCACACTTATTATTATTAATATTAATATTATTTTTATTTTTATTTTTATTTTATTTTACTATTATTATTATTATTTTATTTTACCATTATTATTATTATTATCATTATTTCTTTTATTATTATTACTATTATTATTATAATTATTCTTATTCTTATTCTTATTATTTATTTTATTATTATTATTATTATTATTTTATTATTACTACTATTATTATTATTATCATTATTATTTTTATTTTATTTTACTATTATAATATTTATTATTATTATTATTATTATTATTATTATTATTATTATTATTATTATATGCATCTTTTAAATATGCATGATATTATATTAGTAGGTGTTGATAATGTAATGTTATTAAGTTAATATATAAAATAAAATTATATTTTAAAAAATAAAGTGAAATATATCAGAAAAGATAAGAAAATAACTGTTGATAAATAGAAAAAAAGAGAAGAAACAAAGATAAACAATTTTATAATAAAAACTTATAAAAGTAAGGGTCAATTTTCAAAAATTTAATAAATAATTATATTTTAAAGGATAAAATTAGTATTTTGAAATGTGGACACAAAAAGAGAAAATCTTCTTTATATATTGTTATAAATGTTTAAAAGAAGAGAAAAAATTAAAAAAAAAATGTTACAAGCCTAATATGATAAACTAATGGAAACATAATAGTAAAACAAACTCAACTAAAACTCCTAAAGCCTGTGTTTGGATTATATTTAGAAAAATTAAATTTGGTTGAATGAAACTGAAAATCTTATTCAACGGAAAAGCTTTATGGTTTTTATTTGAAACCAACCCAGGTTTAGAGTTCAATGAAACAAAATAAAAATTTGTCAAACATCATTTTTGGCTTTTAATGCAAAATAAACTTGGGTTTGAACTCCCAAACTAAAAATCAAACACACATTAGGACTTTTTCTTGGTAACGACCAAGATATTATTTAAAATAGAAACAATAACAAAACTCTAACAAACACGTTCCTCCCTTAAACTAAATATCATGAAGCAATTAGCTTATATCAATGATGTTACATATTCTTACTAGCTTCTGAAACGGATCAACCTTTCATGACTTGCTCATTATATCTACCATATATTCTTGACTTTATCAATGAATTAGGTCAATTATACCCTCCTTAGTAAGATTTCTTAGAAGATGAAGACTCACATTAAAATGCTTGTTTTGGCCACGCATGACAGGATTTTTAAACAACTTAATGGTTGAGTTGTTATCCCATATCACAATTATACTGTCTACATAAGAATGTCCTAACTCTTTTAAGATTCTCTTCAACCATACTCCTTGATAAGCACAAACAATCATTGCTATAAATTTTACTTATGTGATTGATAAAGATAAAGTCACAATCAATTATTTCTTTGAACACCATGAGACCACACTTGAACTCATTAAAAACACATGATTTAATGCACTCTTTTTATCTTCCATATCCTCCCCGACACAATCATTGTTTGTTAATCCCAACAGCTTGCCATCTCCTGTTGTCCTATAATAAATTCCGTAGTCCATAATCCCTTTTTATATAGTGTAGTGATTTTTTAGTTGCTTGGAGATGAATATCCATTCCTTTTGCCATATATGTGCTTATGAGGCATGTGACAAACATTGTGTCAAGCCTTGTGGTGGTGAGATACATCAAACCACCAACTAGCAACTTATAATAGGTTTCATCAATAACATTTCCAGATCCATCTTTGCTTAATCAACCATGGTTGAGAAATTTTCTCACTAAAGATTTAAATCTTTCCCATGCTTCACATAATGGCTCATCACTTGCTCATGAGAAAGTGGTAATAACTCCCAAGTATCTAGCTGGTGGAACGAATATAGTGAGGAATTTCCTTTCTACATCCTCTAAGTTGTTTAGGCTTTGGTTGAGCTAGGACAATAATCAATTCTTTGCCTTACTTGTTAAAGAGAATGGAAATAACCTAAGGTGGGATGTTACCTCATCTTCTTCTTAAATCCCAATAGTTCCACAAAGCTCATAAAAGTTTGATAGATGTAAGGGTCCTCATTGTCTAAACCTAAAAATTGGTTAGAGGTTATTAAAGATAACAGAGCTGGTTTCATTTATATCCCTTTTGCAGGTCTAACAACATTAGAGAAATGTCTAGGCCCTTGCAGTGCATAATCTTCGAGCTGCCTCCTTTGCTAATTTTTGTCTGCTATTGGTGTTGATTGAGCGTGAGAATCAAGATCTAAATTAGATATATCATCTTGTTGATGCTGCTGCGATTTTGCTAGGTGTTTCTGTTTTATGGTTTTGCTATTGTTCCTTCTTGTTGTCTTTTCTATTTCAGGATCAAACAATAGAACTTGAATTTATTTCCTTCTTTGCATACAAAATAGAAGTTAAAGCAAATAAAAGAGCAAATAACAACATAGTGGTTAGATAAATTTGTTAATATACACAATTTTATAAAACAATCCAATTATAAATATTGGTTATTTTAGTCAAATCTTTGAAAATGGCACCAAAAATATAATGAAATGTCGGAGAAGCAATTAATTCAAACAAGTGCACTGGATGAAATAAGATGACATAATTTGATTGAACAATAATTTGATACTAGTCTTCCAAATCAGTCAAAACTAGTGAAATAAGATGAGTTGTCAATTCATTTAAGCATTAAGCATAAATAAAATCACAAACTATTGAATAAAAGAACATACATAAATATTAAAAGAGGTAGTGGTACAGAGAATTAGATTCGATTACATTCAACATCAACATAGGAGAGTTCAACTACTCATGTTGATAGAAAAGCTAAGAAAATTGATGCTTAAATTAGGAGCAAAACCTTGTATTTATAGATATTTTTGACTGGTGCTCATCCATTCTTTAGCGCTTAGCAACAGTGGTTTCTCTCATAGTGAGTTTTCTCATCAACTCAACCCTTTATTTTAGTGGTAAACACTTGAACTTTCCTTCTTTAGAGGATTTCTTTGGCTACTTGCATTGCTTAGCTGAAAGGCCCAGATCCAATGCTCTATAATTTCTTCTTACACACTCAATGTCAATAATTGTGGCTTAGCTGCATCGTTATTTTCCTCCAAATTCACCAAATTTTAATTCTCTATACCTCATTTGATTACTTAGAGCTAAAAAGATTATTTTAATTACTATTTTGTTACTTAGAGCTAAAAAATTATTTTAATTACAAATGTACTCGATTAATGAATAATAAATGTCAAATTAATGTAAAATTACATGTATCATATAACCAACTATATTTCAATCTAAATGTCTATGTTTCTTAATTAATTCTTATTCCCCATACACTAAAAATATTCTAAATAGATAATTAGCATATTTGACCACTTTTTTTTATCTGATTTAATTAAATATTTTTCAATCAAAATATGTGCATTCTTTAATTAAATATTATTTTCCAAACTATGAATCGCTCGATCTTATTTAAAAAATAATGAATTCAAAGCTTAATAAACATTGGTTTTTAACCTATATATATCAAGCTTTTACAACCACAGCTAAATATTTAAAAAAGTCATAGAGGTCGTCATATTAAATGTTACACTTCAATAGTTTAAAGACTAAAGAAAGAAGAAACCTACTTAAAAATATAAAACTATATTATATTGGTGTACGTGTACCGATGCATTGGAGAACAAGGTTTTATGAAAAATGTATATAAATTGAAGGTTAAAATACTCCGTTGGTCCTCGTTTTGGTTCAGAAATCTCAAATTGGTCCTCGTATTTTAATTGATCTCAATTTCGTTCTCGTTTTGGTTATTGAGTATTAAATCAGGGCAATCGTTAACTGTTGGCAAACGACGTTTATATGTGATGATGTGGCTGTAATGTTCATTCTTACGTGTCAATGAGTTGTGGGTGGCACCGTAAACAACCATTGTTGTCTTCTCTTTTAAGAAGGTGATATTGGGAGAGGGTAAGTGTTTGAACTTGAAAGAGGGTGTGGAAGGTTTGTGGCCTCCTCCGTTTTGCTCGTCCTGCACCGGTAATGTCTCTCTCTCATTCTTGCTCGTCCTACACTTGGGGAATGAAAAATTCTACCGTTTCTTCTCATGGGGGTGTGGGGAGGAGGTTCGATTTCGCACCTCTTTGTTATTGCGGTGAGAAGGCAATCATGAGAACTGCTAGAACTACTAAGAACAGGGGGAGAAAATTTTGGGGATGCCCAAAGTTCAAGGTATGAGATATGGAAATGAATTTAGTTGTGTTTTTTGGTGGATGTTGTTTTTGTATTTTGGTTTTGGAAAACCTAATTTTGCA
>Ga0214544_1009600_pt1 | contig 15010 bp, 8 predicted proteins | sample CNSS3metaG_FD_160074 | JGI IMG/M metagenome (GOLD analysis project Ga0214544, IMG submission 160074) | Root nodule microbial communities from cowpea collected in UCLA plant growth center, Los Angeles, California, USA - CNSS3 | ecosystem: Host-associated > Plants > Roots > Nodule | place: USA...
TATATATATATACTATATCCACATTTGTTTTAAAAAATTTTACTATATAAAGGATATCAATAATAATATTGTAAAATTTTTAAAATTGTTACTATAGATCATAACACTTTTTTTTTATATTTAGTAACATTTTCTTTATCATAATTATAAAAATTGTTACTATTTTATAAATTATAGCAACTTTTTTCAAATAAATGTTTATATTAAGTTCTATTTTAAATAAATGTTATTATAAATTATTAAATTATATTAATAATTATATAATAATATTTTTAAATAAATATTATTATAAATAAAATTAATTTTTTATATTATTTTTTAATAAAATTATATTAAACATTAAAGACTAATATTTTAAAAAGTCATGTTTTATAAACATTATTGTGATGATTATATTAGTACAAACATCACATTTGTTATGTTTTTACTTTTATTTTTTATTCTTTTATCTATATTTTTTTCATCCTCTCAATAGTTTAAACCAAGTAAAAGACCTATGTTTCACAACTCCTATCACTCTTGTTCATCCCATCTCCTAATACTTCACAGCCCATCACACCCTATTGAGATTCAACTAACCATCGTGAATTACCTGGTAATCATTGCAATTGCAATTGAGCTTACTTTGTTTTTATTCTGGCTCGATTGAGCTTACTCTGTTTTCACTCCCAAAATATAAAACAAATTTGTGCAAATCTCTTCCAGTAGAAACCCTTAGATTTATTCGTAAAAAAATAAACTTCCATTGCCTCAAGCTTCCATTGGCGAACATGAGAATGAAAACAAAATAAGCTCAATCGAGATAGAGTGAAAACATAGTAAGCTCATCTATGATTGCCACAATTGTTAGGTGATCCATGATGGCGAGTTGAATCTTAATAGAGTGTGATGAACTGCACGGAGAGAATTAAAAGATACGATGAAGAGAGTGTTAGGAGGTATGAAACGTATGTATTTTATTTGGTGTAAACGGTTAGGAAGGGTAAAAATTAGATAAAAAAAATAAAAAGTAAAAAGTAAAAACATAACAAACTAATGTTTGTACTTGCATAATCATAATAATGTTTATAGAATACGAGTTTTTTTAAAATATTAGTCTTCAATGTTTAATAAAATTTTATTAAAAATAATAATATAACAAATTTATTTTATTTATAATAATATTTATTTAAAACTATTATTAATATAATTTAATGATTTATAATAACATTTATTTTAAATAGAACTTAATATAAACATTTATTTGAAAAAAGTTACTATAATTTATAAAATAGTAACATTTTTAATAATTATGATACAGAAAATAAAGGTAGAAAAAAGTGTAATGATATATGGTAACACTTTTAAAAATGTTACAATATTATTGTTGATATTCTTTATAGTAATATTTTTTTTTAAAATGTGGCTATAGTATATATAAAAGATGTAACTAAACAAATGTTACTAGTAAATGTTGTATAGTGTAAGAAAAATACTTTTATAATATTATCACTTTCAGAAGTCTTATTTGTTTAACAATAAATGTTTTAGTACCCATAACTTCACTACATTTTAACAACATGAGTTGCATAACACAATTTAAAACACACATTGTAAGTATTACACATTTTAAGTGTTAGATATAATTTATATTTTTAACATTAATACGCCTCCAGATTTAACTGTTTATATGGAAAAGAAAAAGAAAAAAAATCAGACATACTAGTGGCATGAATTTCTCACAGTTTGTAGTGATGAGAGGGATATTGAACAGATCTCCATAATGAATGCTCTTATGAATTCAGTTGCAGAATTTGTGCCTCACTTAATGCATTCTAGGCCCATCAGAAAGTGATGTTCTCAAACACTTCCTTCTTCTTTTTCTTCTTGGACTTGGACCATTCTCCTCCATAATTTTCGTCACTCTCTATGTTGTTGCAACCACAACCAAATCCAAACCCTTTCTTCAAAAAGCACATTTACCCAAAAACAACCTTAGATTATCATAAAACACGACCATGCCAATTCCTGTCCTATCCAAACATTACTCCCTCTTAACACGTTTTCATTAGCCATGCATTACGAGAAACTAAGAATGTCTAACTCACATTATTATTGAACTTCATAGACATGGATTGAAGTGATTAAGCAGAGGAAGATAACAGTAATGGAATTAAATTATGATATGATTATTTTGAAATAGTTTGCAGAAGGGTCCCCCATATGTGTGAGAAAGAAAGGAAAAATCACAATAGAGACGGGTGATATCACCATCACCACAGAGGTAGTGACGCAAGGTTACACAGTGCACCAAACTCAAGCAACTATTCCTTTCTATTTGCCTCGAATGGCTTCTCAGTTATGTTGGACCACACCTATATTCAGGAACTTCCGGGGAACTTTGCAGCTTTTGGATCATCTGATCATGTGGCTCCTACTCCAAGGAAGTCAAAAAATGGGGGTGGAACACCATCTGGGGGGTCACTTTTCACCACTTTATCTCTCATTCCTGCAACACATGCTGATGATGATGATGATGCTTCCTTGCCTCTGCTTCCTGCTACCGATGATGACGAATTCAACAAACTGTAAAAATTGTTGCGTCTCTTGTTCTCTACCTGTTGCATTGCCATCAAATATTGTTGGGGATAATGAGGGTATGAACCAGATTGCTGCCAATGATGCTCAACAGATTCATTGCTCCTTTCCCAGCTTCTCATCTGCACGTTATTACACTCTCCCGTCATGTCATTGCTTCCACCACCTTGCAAACCCAACCCACTGGACAATGTCAGTTCATAGCATTCAAGTCTGTGGGAGAATTTAACGCAACACACAGTTTTACTTGCATCTGTCAATTTTACATACCCAAAACATTCATGAAAATTATGAAAACAAAACATTGATTAATAGACTTGTTTGGAATAAAAGACAAAATAAGAGCTTGGTAATAAAGGAACAAGATGGTTTTAGTTAGAGGGAATAACAAAGGAGAGAAAGGATTCACCGGAGAAGAAATCAAATGGTGCTTGTGGAGGTTGAGCGCAGAAGCCAACTTGTAGGGTGTTTGACATTGTTTCTCTCGCACCAGTGATGTTTTGTGGAGAAGCATTTAAGCCAAAATCAACAACCTCACCAGAACCTCCTACTCCATGGAAGGATGGGAAACTAGGCACGTTATTTGTGAGTCCTACTCCATTATGGAGGAGATTGAGACAATAAGAAGATGATGGTTCTTGTTCCGTGGTGTTGCAAACAAAGGTTGGATTTTGCTCCACCCTTTTGTAAACAGATTGGGTCATTCTCCTCCTCCTGTAAGCACTGGATTGTTCCCTGTACTTCCTGGCCATTATAACATGCCAGTGATTCTTCACTGCATTATCTGTTCTCCCAGGGAAAAGCCTTGCAATCATGGCCCATTTGTTGCCATAAATTCTATGTGCCTGCATTAGCCTCTCTTCCTCCTCTTCACTGAAAGCTCTTCTATTGATCCTTGGATCTAACTGGTTGAACCACCTCAGCCTACAACTTTTCCCTAATTCAAATACAAAACAAATCACATCAAAGGAAATCAACGGAATTTGACAAAAGACAAGAAAATGCCAACAACATATGTTCCTCTCTTTCAAACAATACACCCACAACAATATAAACTGTGTTAATTGGCTATCATTTTGCACTTTGGAATTGTTTTCTTCCACACCTGATCTTCCTTCAAGCTTTTCAGCTATGAGGTTCCAATTCTGAGGGCCATAAAGAGCCACAAGTTCCTTGAGCTTGGAATCTTCCGCAGGCCTCCAATGCCCTCTTGCACAAAGCTTAGAGTGTCCACTATCTACCTCTTTCCCACTGAGAAGGTTCTCGTTAGGGTTACTTTCTTCACTGAACTTCCCATTGTTGTTTGTTTTCTCATTACTGTTACTCTCCCCAGCCCCAACATCACTACAGTCTTCAAAGTTTGAGGAGAGGAACTCCCTCATGAAGGGAAAACTCCAGCTTGTGCTCCTTCCATTTTCCACTCCAGAAGCATGTCCATGATGATGATGGCCATAACCAAAGCTTTGTTGAGACGAAAGAGCATTTGAAACAGTGGCAAGAGAGAGAGACCCCATCATGTCTGCACAGACCATTCCCATTGAAGGAGAAGATGGAAAAGGGTAACATGTGGGGGCGTTCTGGTTTTGCTGTGAAGAGATCATGCAACACTTGCTGCTGGCCATGACTTCATTTCATAATTTCGTGACGCAAATGTTTGTTGTTCTTGTTGTTGATGATGATGTTGGGTTTGCAACTGTTACCATTCCACAGCGCTCATGCGACCAACAATGTTTTTGTGCTATGCTGGAAACAGTGTAGCATGAGGAAGTTGAAGAGGAAAAGATTTTTCAGCGGGGCAAAGATACTTGGACAACACCACTAGTGTAAAGTGTGAAGTGTTTTTTTTTCACCAAATGTGAAAATTTCACGCATTTCTAAGATTGCGAAACTTGAAAAGATCATTTGTTTTTTTTTATATTTGTTTTACCATTAGTACAATTTTGGGACGTGGGCCGCGAGAAAGTGAACTTCCAAAGATAAATAGGTATTATTGTTATTTAATAGAGACGAACAAAGAAAAACAAAATGGTCTGAATAGACTTATTTATAAAATGGAAATAGAAACTAAAATAAATTTCTCTTGCAAGTAAAAGTTAGTTTTACTTGAGTTAAAAAGCTTTTCATTATCACGCAATACATTATAGTAACAAATTACAAGATACAATGGAAAATTGTGATATAGTTTTCACAAATACTATTTTTTTAAAAACAACTTGATTTAAAAAATTATTGAAAACTAAACATTGGAAACTTCTATAAACCTCCATCAACATTCTTCACAAAAACTTTTTAACATGTTACTATAGAATGAAATCTCCTTAGTTTATCTAAATAACATACATCAATATATAATTCACTGCAATCCGGTCTAGAACATAAATAATTATTCATCTTTATCGCAAACTTTCTTTCACCTAATCTTTGATATAAATAATTTATTTCAACTCTTTTATTAGTAATAATTATAAGTTAATAGCAAGATAATGCTTGAGTTAAGTATATTTATAATATTTAAGTTTAAACACAAAATTTTTTTTTTTTCAAATTTTAATATATATTAATTTTTAAATTTAAAAAATTAATGAATATTGTTCTTTTAATTAAGTAGGATTGAATTTTTCTTTTGTGTTAAATGGTAATAAAGATTAAACTTTTAATTTTTAAAATTTTATCAAATGTATGATATAAACAACTCAAATTTGTATGAAAAATTATTTGACATATAAAAAATAGGTTTAATTAACTTTTGAAAAATTGTTTGGTCCTTTTCAATTTTTTTAACCATGTTAATGGTGTCTTACGTGTTAATATGCATTTTTTTTCATTTTGTTATTCTTTTTAATGTTTAATTTTTTTTATAAAAAAAATTATCACATGTCATGTCACTGGTGTGACACATGTAAGAATGACAACGGATCGGGTCAGACATAAATATTGTCTCCCTGCAACTAAAAAATTCACCCGCTACTCGTGCGAGTATCCATTTAAAAAATATTCGTGGATATCCACAAATATTTAAAAAAAAATAGTTTATAAATATTTAAAAGTAAATTTAAATAAAATTAAAAAACACATGTAATATAAAATATAATTTAAATTTAAATTTAATTTAATCTAATAAAATAAATTTTAATGTTAATTTTAATTAAATTTAATTTAATAAAACATAATTTTATTTTTATTTTTAATTATTTTTTTATGGATAACGGGTCGTGGATACGGATAATATGATACTCGTACCTGACTCGTTTATAAACGGATATTAAAATACTTGCGGGTAACAAATATTCACGGATACTAACTATCCATCACGAATTTTATCTGCAAATACCCATAACAACATGTATTTTTTTTTCATTTATAAACACATGGTACTGACAATACCACGTGACAAGGTAGTGGTATGTGTCATGTCACTACCAAATATCAATGTTTTAATCTCAATCTAGTTTCTATGTATATTTCTTTATGTTAATTTAATTTTCACATTTATTTTTTTATTCAATTTAATCTCAATTTTTTAAATAAAATAATGTTATTTTGTCTTAAATTTGAAATTAAATTTATTTTATATATATATATATAGATAGATTATACTTATATTTTTTATTATTACATATAAATACATAATAGGAGTGTTGGTAATACGTAATCTTGATTACATTTTTGAAAAGATTAAAGTGTGATCGAACTTTAGAAAAGAAAGTGTTGGTAAGGGTTTACATGGATGAGAGTGAAGTTGCAAGGGTAGGTTTTATCCCTCTGAGAAATGTGGAAAAAACAGTATAGAGAAGTATTATTATATTATTTATTTGTTAAGTATTACTCCTTGTCCTAAGTGAGATTCATGAGATGCTGTCATTATACTATTACCATAATCATTCTCTGGAATGAGCTTACTCACTCACACGTGTGACTATCTTTCTCTCTCCATTCATGGGGTTGCAGAGTCTAAGGCTGTCTCTCTCTAATTTGACAAAAGAAAAGAGGGTTGAACGTGGTGGTGGATGATGCTTACTTGTACAGACACCTTTCTTTTCAAACCACAAATCAAATGAAATGAAATTTTTATTATATTTTTGTGAATTTCCATCCAAACACAACTACAGAACCTGACATCTTTCATGTACACCCTATAACATAGCTACCCTATTCATGCATTCAGCTAAGAGTAGTAGTAGTAGTATAACATACTTCTAGTCTTTCTACTTTCTACTACTATCACTCTCTCTGTTCCCATCACATCACCATTTACCACTGTAATATAACTTCTAGGACTTCCATTACATCCTCCATTCACAAAACCTTTTCATTTTTACTTCTAACTTCTAACCCTTTTTATCTCAAGAAAAACGAAACATGTAACTTGGAAATATATTATGAAAGATTCTTCGAGATAAAATCATTATTGTAAAATTAATTTTATTTATATAATACAAATTGTTTTAATTTTTATTAGGTACATTACAAGAAAATTATTGATTAGTTTTATAGAAAAAAAAATTATGTTTAGAGATAAATTTAAAAATTTATTTATTATTTAGAAACCAATTCTTTTGATAGTCAAAACTTAGGTAACTAATATTAGTGACTAATATTTATATTTTTTGAAAAAAAATAAAATAAATATTGAAAATTTTATTAGAGATAAGGTCAATTCATAATATATAAATTATTGCAAACCATGTCCTACGACTCAGTTTTGTGAAGTTGAATTGAGTTTAATGTCAATTTTTTAACATGGTATCAGAGTCATGGTATTAGAATAATATCATATGGAATCATAAAAAGGTATTAGAACCATAAAAATTGGATAATTTAAAAGGTAAAATTCATAAGTGAAAGGTAAAATTACAAAGAGAGGTTTACAAAGTTATGTAATATCATCTAATCTAATGTGTTGTAAAAATTAATGAAATAAGTTGTCTACATGGATTGTAGTCGACGAATTTAGAATCAAACATATGAACATTCTTGAAATACTACAAGAAATAATAACTTAAAGTAGTACACAAGTACATATAGGTTGTTTAATTATTAATAAGTTAAATAATTACACGGTCTCGACCTCTTTCAATACTAGCTTGAATAATGATTATCATACATTGCATTTCATAACATCCATACTCATACCCACGAGTTTGTTTGTTACACTTCAATACCAACATAATTAACATGTTTTTGACAAACTAAAATAATCAAACAACTATAATTGGACAAAAGTAATAAAAGCTTTGAGATGTAGGCATGTTAGTATTTACGATCTTGCACTTGTGCTTCCTTCAAAATTTTATACTCATGATGTTTCTTGTGCAATGAGTAGAATCATGCAGCAACATGATCAATGAAGAATATCACAAGTAGTTGCCAATGATGCTTGCATTGAAAATAACTATAAATTACAATTATAGATGATAAACTATAATTTGATAACGAAAAAACTGCATTAACCCGTGAACTTATGCTGTAAAATATATTTGTTCCCCCTTGTAACAAAGTAGTTGATGATATATGTTTTTGTTTTAACTCTTTTATATATAATGGTTAATAAGTTGGGGGTCTATTCGACAACCATATTAATGTCTTAGATGCTGTTGAATAGTTCAAGACCTCAACTTTAAACCAAGGCACGAAACTCATGTTATGCTTTATCAACATTCATTTCTATAATTGTCTCGAGTTATTGCCTTTCATAATGATTTTGTGGGCAAATAAGTAAGTTATAACCCCATCTATGTTGTTCAATATATTAAAATGTGCTTGTAAAACTTCTTCACGAGATTTGACTACCACATGTACACCTTATGTGCACTATAAGAACGTTTATCATGCATTATTTTGGGTGAAAGTTCTATAGGATTTGCTTTCGCCATGTACGCTAAACAAAACTCAATACTTTCTTCAATAATATACTTCTTAATCATCAAATTTTCTTAATAATATTAATTATTGACATACGCTTCCAAAAAGTTTATAATAACACTCAAAATGATACATTTATCTTAAGTATATTGGTCCACAAAATTTAATTTCTTTTACCAAATGAATAAGTAAATGCACGATGATGTCAAACAAAGGTAGGGGAAAAAATCTTCAAATGACATTAGATAATACCAATCTCATCTTGAAGTTTATCTAACTTTAGAGGATCAATGATTTTACTACAAATTGAAAAGTGTTCTTACGAGGAAAATATATATCCTGCAAAGTCTCTTAAATGATCATCTTGGCTCCAAGGTCTTCACTTCAGTGGTATCTCATCCTCAACTGTCGAATGCAAGAAGGGGAACGTGGCTGCAAAAGACACTCTAATGCTAGAGTCAATCCGAGATACTGAAGTCAAATGTTAGAAGAATAACGTAAGCATATGTTTTGTAAAATGTGCCTTTTATAGTAGTGTTCATAGGTTTTACCTCGTTGGACTTTGATTTATTAATCTTAACTACCTGCTAATCATGATTGGTCACGTAATATGGAGTTATTTTCCTTTGAGATGCTTAGACTGACTTGATTGGCTAGCCAATTTGAGGACAATGATGAGTATATGTCTTTAGAAATGATTGATTTTTGTAATAACATCTCCATATAGTGTTAATTTAATGGTGTAGCGAGAAAAATATTGTTTGATATGGTAAATGTTATGTTACAAGTTCTAGTTTGTCTAAAAATATGTGAGGTAACTCTGTATTCTACTTGCCATATTTTAGATACTATTAGTGCTGAAGCAAAATTTCTTAAAAAAATTCTATATGGTTTACCATAGTTAAATAAACCTACCTCTTATTGCATTGTGATATTCAAGTTGTTATATATATAAAGTTTATAGCAAAATTTAATGAAAAAAAGGCATATAAGAGTAAGACATATGCATATAAGACATATTAGAAACTTATTACTCATGATGTTATTTTTCTTTAGTTTGTCAAGTCAAAACAAATATTGCAGATCTCCTTACCAAAGGGTTGATGCATTAACAAATACATAATTTGTCGAGGGAGATGAGACTAAAGTCCATAAATTAGGACCAATAATGAACACCAATATCCATATGAATGGTGATCCCATGAAATGGAGTTCAATGGATAAGAACAAAGTTGTTGTTGACTAAAGTACACCGAATGATATGAATAAATGTTATGTCTCATTCCTATGGCGATATGTACTATAAATTGTAGCAATAATAAAGTTGATGTATGTGCATTGTGCATTGCTATGCTTTATTATTTTTTCAAAAAAAATTACCACTTAATAAATACAATGACAATTATTGTATAGGTATGAGTCACAAACCATCCCCTTAAGGGTTTACCTAATGAGTGTGATGGTGGAGCCACTATTTTGAGACGTGGACAAGTCTCTAAGTGACACTAATGAAACAAGATACATGCACATGGACATAATGTACAACTACTAATTAGAACTTAAAATGAACACTGATATTATATGTGTTATTTATTGAAATACAGTTACAAACAATTAAGTCTCTGCATTTTCTCGGATGGAAGTTTATAAGCAATAGGTGTAAGGCTCAAATCCGGAAGGTTCCTTAAACCAAAATACAATATTTTGTTTTTATAAAAGATGATATGTTTGTTTTATTTTATTTTTTAAATTATGTGGGAATTGTTGAAAATACTTAATATAATTTAAAAAATAAATAAATAAATTACTCTACTGGTACTCATATATTTATGGACTAGTATTTTATGGATAAATGTTATTTATGGGTTATAAAGGTTTGAACTTTATTACCAATTGCAATTTTATTTAATCAGATTTATTACCATTTACTCATATTTTACTACCTTCTACCTATAAATACTACATTTATACGACGAAAAAAAAAAAAACAAGAATCACAAAACTGTTGCGAATAGTTCAAGTGTGAGTCAAAATCTCACATTGGATAGAAAAGACAAAGTTAAACACTATATAAGAATAAAGACCCATAACAACATTGCCTTAAGGTTTTGGAATTAAAATGGTGTCTAAGGTCTTATATGTGTAAGACTAATGTCATATAGTCATATATATGAAACCACAATCTCTCAATAACCATGACTATAAGATGCCTATGACCATAACCATATATGTGAATATATATATATATATATATATATATATATATATATATATATATATATATATATATATATATATATATATATATATATATATATATAACCCAACAACAATAACTTATATAAAATTGTTTTCAATATTTTATTATATATTGTTTTTTAAAATATTAGTATTCATAAGGTTCAAAGATCTCTTATTGCACCCGTCAATCTAATGAGTTGTATTATGAGAAAGAAACACGTATAATATTTTATTTTGTATTTTATTTTGTGTAATAGAGATGTTTTCTGCTCGAAGGACAACTTGCATACTTCAACCCAAACTTTTTCCAAGCCTTTCTTCATTTATATATTTTTTATATATTATTATTATTTATTTGACTTGATGAATATTCTGTTATTTATATCTTTATCTGGCATTAATAATTATTATTTATTTTAATTAATATTTTTCATGTAATAACTTTTTAAATAAATATTCAAACTAATTTTTCTGCAATTAATATCTATCTTTGATAACTATATCTAAACTTTTTCTTTTATTATTTATCATATCTAAACTTTGATTACCAAACATAAAAAAATAACTAATACTATTCTAAAATGAATAATTTATGGTTTCAAATATGTGAAAATGTCTTTTTCCTATATTAAAAAAAATTCTCATTGAGTGGAAAAGTATAATAAAAAGTTTGATTTATACATAATAAATACATAAATTGAAAGTAAATGGGTGATTAATTAAGCAAAATGATTGAGGTGTGAAAGAGACCTGAACCTGAGATACAGTTCAACACTTCAACCACCTGAAGTGGACCGAACAACCAAACACTTTTGGGTTTGCGAAAAGCATTAATTCATGAATAGTTGTAAACCATATACGTTGTTGGTACTGTTCCTGCACACCTGCTGCCTCAACCAATTCACATAACACTTCACCACAACGTCATTCTCGGTACCAACCCTGTGCTATCTCTACCTTTAAATCTCTTTCTTCTCTTTTGTTTTTTTTTTTCATTTTAGAAAAAAATGTGCTACAAAATCTAAAACCTATCAAATTCTATGAATATCGAAAATTTTATCAGAGACAACACTTTAAATTAAGTTTTCTCTGTCCATGAATAAATAATAAATTATCTTTGTCCACATAAATAGTTCTATAAGTCACCAAAACAAATAGTTCTATATAAGTTGATATAAACATAATGTATTTGTAAAGATGTAGAAAATAGTTTAAGAGCAGTATGGGTTATAATGATGACACTTAATTATTTTATTTATAAAAAGTTTAATGATAAATAGATTTAACATTAATTGAGTTTCATTTTATAAAAATCATCATCTTTCTAGATCATTTTTTTTAGAAATCTTTTTATCCTCTCTTTAACGTTTTAACTTTATCTTTCATCTATTTGATGACAAGATATCACTATAGACTCAAGGCAAAGTGATCAACAATCCTACCTGATCATAATCTTGAACATACTAAGTTCACCATTTGCCATTCTTTTTTATCTTTTAAAAAATGTTACATTAGGTGTTTGAGCTTATGTGTGACGTTTAAGTGCTCAAGAAAAATATTTGTTCGATTAAGATTGTTATGGTGTGTTTTGATCGTTGATTAGATAGGTAGGGTAACTTGTGTGAGGTAAAATCTGTGCGAAGCACTTTTAGTTAGGAGGTCTACCAAGGTAAGGAAAGTTATATTAAGTTTAAATAGTACTACTAAATGATGGTTGGATTTGATGAATTGATTGTGAAATTGAGATTGACATTGTGAAATTTAACTATTTTATTCCATGCTTGTATGTTCATGATGATCTAATATAGCTAATAGAGTATTTGGTTGCTTGAGATGGTTTGTTATAATCTTTGAGTTAGAAATAACCAAAGGTTGACCTCACTTAGGTATATTGTACAAACAATTTGGTATGTTAGGTTAGAAACAATAAATTTGTAATTGAACTGCTTATGTTGTGTTGATTGGCTAATGATGGGAAATTCTATGTGAAATGTCAAATTGATCAAAACGATTTTTCCTAAGGCAAAATAAAGTTATAATGCATTCAAATGAAGTATATTAAGTGGTGAATAGCTTAGGAAGAGACAAATTGATCAATCAAATCTCACGAGATACTCAACTTTGTTGGTGTAGTGATGGGCACCCCTACAATGCCGCTAGGCGTCAATCAAATAGTGTCTCACTATCTCAATTGCACTAGCGAAAATTTAGTATTGTTGAATGCAAAAGAGACAGTGAGCTCACTAACTTGTTAGCGTTGGGCACCACCCAATAATCGCTAAGCACAACTTGGAATTTAAATTCCAAAGAGCTCCAAGGGATTGGGCGTTAGGAGCGATTCTGGTTCCACTGGCGCAAGTGGAATTCTAAAGGTGCTGGGCAAAAATTCTTAAATTTTTACTCAATACACTAATCCTCCAGAAGTTGTGTTAGATGTATATATGTGTATGAAAGAGCCATGAAAGCCTATATGTGTGATATTCTTTACGTTGTTATAATGATTAAGTAATGTACCTACTTGATCCAATAGGTGTGCGACCCAATAAGGCCCAAAGCCTCATGATCACAAAATATTCTTAGATTTATTATTATACTTATTCCAGGTAAGTTGTTATATTGTTAATATTACCCTATTATAACATGGGTCCAAGGCCCAAAGAGGCCTTATAAATATACATACTATTCTTCATGGAATATTCATTATGAAAACAATCACTCAAAATCATTATCTCTAGAAAAAAAAATATTACTCTCTTACTGACTTGAGCATCGTATGGTCTTTTACATGTGGATCTCCCCCTTTGGAGCAACATGGAATTAAATTCCGATCATTAGGATCATTCAAGCCACCACTAAGATCTTGTCACCTGTACAAAGGTTTGCGCTCCAAATTTCGGTAAGATCAAGTATGGTGGGTGAAATGTTGATAGAATGAATGGTTCATATAGATTAATGTTTAAATCTTATAAGTAGTACCTTGTTTTCTATGTTTGTTTGTGGTTTCTCCTCTTATGATGATCTTATAGTATACATGAGCAGAGGATAATGCAGGTAAGAGAGTTGAGAAGCAGTAAAATTGTTGATGGTCGATTAGAGTATAATTGTTACATAGATATATAATTTTTGTACTGTTTAGATCCTCCATTTGTTAAAAAGAAATATCACTATAAGAAAATGTCTCATCAGTAGACAATTTTAGTGACCAAAAGTTGTTAGTCACTATAATGACTAATTTAGATATCAATATACAAAGTTAAAAATTATTGGTTACTAAAATAGTCACTATTATGAATAAAAAATTAAAATTGGTTACTAAATTGGGTTTTAAAATTAGCTACTATGGTTTTGGCTACCGAAAAAAATTGGTCACTAAAAATTAGCTACTAAATTTTCGCTACCAAAATGACTTAGTTACTAAATTGGTTTCTAATTAATTAGTAACCAATTTAATGACCAATTATAATTTTTTATTTATAATAATGACTATTTTAGTAACCAATAATTTTTAATTTTGTAAATTGGTATATAAATTGGTCACTATAGTGATTAACAACTTTTGGTCACTAAAATTAGTTACTAATAAAATATTTTCTTGTAGTATATATATTCTAAGAAATTTATGAGTTTTATGGAGAACTATAAATACATATTATATATTTATGTGGTTATTTCTTGCTTAATACTAATTTAGTTAGTAGTTATAATATGCTAAATTGGGACGTCACATTATTAATTATGTGTAATATTTTATTATATTATGGATATAATTGATTATGTTAAAAATATAATATATTGTTTTTTAATATAATTAATTATTATTATTATTATTTTAATATTTATTTTTATTATAATAAAACAAATCATTAAAATTGAAATTTAAAATAAAATTAGTAAATTTAAATTTTGATATGTTGTAAATTAATTTATTTTAATATATTTTATTTTGACATGTATTTTTTATTTATTAAAAGTTTATAATAGTTTTTATTTTTATTTTAAAGTTATGTTAACTATAATTCATATTTTTAAATATTTTTTATATCAAATTATATTTAAATTTTTTACAATTTATTTTCTAAATATATTAATATAAAAGTATTTAATTAATTTAGTAATAAGTTTTTTCATTTTTTTTCCACCGAGTACTCTCTTAATTGCAATCCAAAAAATAACTTCAACTGACTATTTTTTTTTTTTCATTTCCTTCTCTCTCTGTATAAGATTTAAGATATTGTTTTTATTATTTTCATATTTATGAAATAACTTAGTTATTAATTATATATATATATATATATATATATATATATATATATTTTTTTATATATATATA
>Ga0214544_1009602_pt1 | contig 15003 bp, 15 predicted proteins | sample CNSS3metaG_FD_160074 | JGI IMG/M metagenome (GOLD analysis project Ga0214544, IMG submission 160074) | Root nodule microbial communities from cowpea collected in UCLA plant growth center, Los Angeles, California, USA - CNSS3 | ecosystem: Host-associated > Plants > Roots > Nodule | place: USA...
TAATTTTAGTTAAAGTAATTACCTCTAATCAAAGTAAAGTCTCAATTATTGGCAAAAACTTATTTAATCAAATGAAAGTTTCTAAATAAAATCAAAGTAAAGTCTCAATTTAATTTAAAAACCTTTTGACTCATATGATTAGCATGCACGTAGATTTAAAATCATTATTTTCTATTCGATTAAGAAGCAAATGACATAGATAAACAAAAACCACAACAATAATCAAAATAACAAACAAATAAATTCATCTAACCTCAAAATCCAGTTAAGAAATTACAGTGGAATCAACCCTAAAAGCTTAGCCCTCCATGGCTTTGATGGAATACATGATGATATGAAGGAAAGAAAATAAAAGAAAAAGAGATGTGATGGATGACGGTGTCTGCCAAAACCAGAGAGTTCTCAGTGTCTAAGTTGTCAATCCTCTACTCCCTTAAGTCTCTTTATATAGGCTTCAATTGAACTTTGGGCTTTATTTGTCAGTTGCTAAAATCTTTTATTTTTATTTAATTAATTAGCAACTTAATTTCTGTCCAATTTCCAATTCTGCCCCTCTTATTTAATCATTTTTGCAGTTTTGACCAAAGTTGACTGCTGACTTTGACCAGTTGACCAATGTTGACCAGTTTGACTGTCCTATCAGATGTTGACACGTGGCGTAGAGTCTCTTTCTCTCTCCAGACTAGGGTTTGCTGCGTTTTAGGGTTTCATGGACTCCTTTGGCTGCGCGAACAGGTGCTGCTCCGGCGGGCGTGGTGGCTGCTGTTCTGGTGCACGGTGTGCGACGGAGAAGGCACGGTGGCTGCGGTGGCGCAGGTTGGATGCGGGTTGCAGGTGCAGTGGTGGTGTTGCGGTGCTGTTTCCGGCGTGCGGAGCTGCGGTGGTTTTGATGGTGGCAGTTTCTGCTGCTGTTTGCGCGCTCGTTGCTACTGCGCGGTGGCTGACTGCTGCGATGTGAAGGTGCAGATTCGTGGCCGCTGTTGCAATTGTTCTGGCGAGAGTGGCGGCTTCTCTTCTCCTCTGGTGGTTGCTGGTGCGGACTGCGCGAGGGAGGTGCGTTGCGGAGAAGATGGAGGCGACGGTACTGCAGATTCGAATCAGGCTCGCAGGTGCTAAGATGGTGACAGGCGCAAGCTGCAATGGCTGCTACAACTTGCGTTCGTGAATGACACAGCCATGGAGGTTCTGCTCACGGTTGTGTTCGCTGGCGTGGTGGATCTGCTGGTGTTGCGTGATCGGCACGGTGCAGATCTGGCTGCAATGGTGGTGCGGTGCAACTACTGTAATGGAGGTTGCATGTGCGGTGGAGAAGGAGGTTGAAGATGGTGTAATTGTAGTAGCCAGAGGTTCGCGAGTTGCGGATGAAGATTGACGAGATGATGGAGGTGGAGAAGCGTGGTGATGATGGTGCGGTGGCCGGCGAGATTGGCGGCGGCGGCTGCCATGGTGATGGAAGGAGAGGAGAAAATTAGGGTTAGGGTTTTATTTTGGGAGATGGTGATGTGGCAAGATTTGATTGGTCAATTTGGTGAATGGAGGATTATGACACGTGTCAGCTTATGGTTGGCCTGATTTGAAAGGTGGGGATTGCCACATGGCATAATCTGGTTGAGTGGAGTTTAGTGGTAGGAGGGGTGCAACTTAGTAAAAACTAGGGGTGCAGAACAGATTTTTGTGGTCCACTTGCAGGAGGAGTGTGCAAATAAAATCTGGGGGTGCATTTAGCTCCTGATTTATTCTTTTCCAGATTTCCTGATTTTGGACTTATTTTGTAACTTTGAATATTTCAAATCCACACTATTAATGACCAAAAATAAATTCCAGCTGCATTAACAAACATTAGAATATCCAATAATATTTTATGCAACTAAAATCAATTTTTACGCCATTTTTACCAAACGTACTCAATAAATCCAATAATCACAAATCCTAATTAAATCAATCTTTAAGCACAAAAAATTCAATTAAATCCCCAAATTTAAATATTAAATGAGGGCAAATATTTGAACTCATCAGTTATGATAAATTATTTTTTAGTCTTAAACTTATTTTTTAAATAGGTATATTTATGAAAAACGAAAGAATAAATTTATTTTTTAAAATTGATAGAGAAACTATTAGTGAAGATGAAAACATGATAATATGGTTGCTTATCGCATAAGAATGAAATGAAAGCTTGTGAATATATTTTGAATCAAATGCACATTAATAAAATGGAAGATGAATATTTTGTAGATAATATGGTTATTTATATCGAAAAAAATTAACTGAAAAATTTAATTATAATTCAATTACCATGAGTTCAAAAATATGAAAAAATGATAGACATTCCATTAGATATGTGTAATTTCTTTGATAATTATAAATATACTAGATTATGTATTCAGTTTTAATGAATTAGTCACAATAATATTAAATATATAAATTTTGAGTTTATTATTTTGGCTCCTCCAAAATTTTTAGTAAAGATCCGTCATTTGTTAAAAGAAATCAATATTGATAGTATTATTAATTCTTTAATTCATGTATTTAAAATTTTAAGTTTATGATTTAAATTTATGTACAAGACTCTTTGGAATATGGAATATCATGAAGGAAAATCATACTCTGAATTCCCAATTTTTTATTCCTTCTCTTATTCCCTGACCTAGTATTACTTGTGGATTTGATTTTTTTAATTCTTTTTGTTTTGTAAAAGACATTTTGACAATTGTAGTAATGAAGCTCCATAAGTGATTTTGATGGTTGAATGAAACCTCCTTGCAGCATGATGAATATGCACCGAAGAAAGAAGATGGAATGACAGCGAAAATGATTGGAGAAGGTTCCCAAGAGGGTAAGCCAACTTAGGGAGGAGGACTAGAGGAGATATCTAGGAGAATGCTATAAATATTTGGACTCTCAAAAGTGCGTGTTATGGAGTGATCTCAACATATATTTGCAATAACAATTCAAGAGTAATCTGACAAAGAGTGTGGAGGCTTATTTATACACCCAAGGTCTCGGCCAACCACACTAATTAACCACGTGCACAATTATTCGTAATCTAGATCTAGATCTCCTTAATTGGTGGATCAAAGGACATGTGTCAAGTCAAACTTACACATTGTAGCATGTGCTAAATGTGTTTAAGTGTGAAAAACTCTCATTCCGCTAAAGTTAAGCTCAATCAGGTCGAGAGCCCATTTGCACTTAGTCTTTGGTGAATTTAGATCCATTCCATGCTAATTCACACATTATTAAAAAATGGTCCAATTACATTGGCCAAAATATTGTAATGTCCCATTTAATTATTAAGCGAAATTAAAAGAAACGTCACACAAAATAGTAATGTAGAGTGGTCCTGAGGTCCTTAACACAACCCTTACAAATTGGGCATACCACGATGCCAACCGAAACCAGATAAAAGTCTAACAAAATGAGAGTAGAATAGTAAGGCATAGAGCAATACATGGGCCATAGCCCTAAAGAAAACCCATGAAGAAAAGAAACATAAAGTCCAGCCCAAATGGCTAAGCAGCGGAATCGCTATTTCCTTGCTGACCGTGAGATCCTCGCCCATCTGCTCCCATCAATTATATTGATGATCATCGCAAGAAAGAAGAGCCACATACAAGACAACCATACAACAAACAGGGTAAGCTAGAGCCAACAACATTTTCATCATACAGTCAAATATACTTTCATCATCCAATATCCATACGACAACCAAGCATGTTATTACTTTTCAATCAATACACTACGACTCGACTCGACTCATCCGGATACGTATAACCTGGTCAGATTCAGTGAATGCTTGCACTTGTGGTGGATACCTCTGCTCACCCCCGAGCTGTGTGTTACAAGTGTTGCAATAAATCAATTTCCCACACCACAAGGTTAGCCCTTAATGAATTTCAGGCCTCCTGCTACTCTCATCACAGGAGTCAGTCCGCTCTAGGTGAGACTAACTAACTCCTTAGAGTGTCAGAATGCAACCTTACCTTGAATCCTTACCTAGTTATACAGATGGGGCACCACCATGGACACCCACTAAAGGGGCCATGAAATTACGTCCCGACCACTGAAGCACGATCCTGGGAATCCCACCTAGAGAATCCCAAGGAATTACGCATTGACACGGACCAAACTTCCTTAATCAACCAAACAGATTCAGCATGCATACACACGAATATATACATACATCTCATACAGTTTCTCATGATTCATCGCCTTCGTATTCTCAACCAAGCCATACCAACTCCTTATTCTCGAACCCAGAATATGGAACTCCGTTTCATATCGTTACCATGCCACGTTGATACCAAACCTTTCATGTCTCATGTCGAATTCATACCAAACTTATCATTTCAATTTCATGAATCATCTCATACAATTTTCATGCTAAGTTTGTACCAACCCATTATTCACAATTCATTATTTACCTCACACATGCATACTCATTTATCTCATATTCTCATCACAATACTTAAATTCAAGCCATACATTCACTAACCAAGTCAAGAAAACAATCACACTGCGCCTTGCCTCACCCAGCACTTCGCTCAGGCCGAAGGATCTCGCTCAGGCGACGAGGACCCTCGCTCAGGCGAGCTCCCTTCGCCTAGGCGAGAGCTCGACTTCCAGCATAAGGACTTTGCGCGCGTTCTCGCTTAGGCGAGACCCTCCTTGCCTAAGCGCTCGCCTAAGCGAGACGTTCGCTCGCTCAAAAGTGCAGTGGGTCGCCTGGATGACCATTCGTGGAGAAATGCTTAGGCGAGCCCATGTTACCCTCGCCTAGGCGAGACAGACTTGCTTAGGCGAGTTTATCAGACCTCGCCACTGTTCCTCTCTGCCATCAACACATATCCATGCCCAAACAGTAATACAATTCATACCATACACTCACAGTGACATATAAGCACGCAAATCATGAACACACCATCAAAACAACCATCATTGTACCAAAACAATAGGGTTCTAGCTTCTCTTACCTGGAAGGTTTAACAAAGACCCCAACGGCACGACCACGAGCACAACAGCTCTAAGGATGAACTATGGGTTGAAATAGGGCGGAACGGAACCAGAAAAATGAAGTTAACGGAGGCTTTTAATCGAAAATACGAAAAGATGGTAAAAGGGAACCAGCACGACTGCAAGAGACACTTACATGGAGCACAAGTTCCTTTAGCTTAACGTGACAGCGGAAGCAAACCCTAGCGGAGGGGGTTGACGGCTGCAGTCTTAGGTTTTCTGAAAATGAGTGAAAAGTGAGACTTAGGGCAACGAAGGGTGGTTTTATCTACTAAGCCAGCTCTTAGGCCCACTCGCAAGGGCAACCCCTTACATTTTGGGCAAGAAAGAATGAAACATTTTTAATGGGCCTTACAAATACAAACTAATCAAAATTAGCAATCTAAATCTTGATGTATTTCTTAGCCCATTTGAATAACAACCGAATGATTTTGGACTCTAAAAGATTTTGAGATTCACCTACTTTTTGAATTTTCTTAAACATTTCTCCAGTAATTAGGCTAATTGAACTTGGTTCTTGAATTAGGCATGATGGGCTTGGGTCTTGAGTCGGGCTTGATGGACTTGGACAAGTCATCATGTAGGGGGGCTTCTCCCTCCACCTCCAATAGCTTCTCCTGTACCTCCAAAATCCTTTTTAATTTCAGTTTTGTCCTCGCAGTAAAAAGTAAATATTAAACAGTAAATTTTATCTCTTTATACTTGTTCCAGCAGCCCACCTCCCACACCTCCAATATTTTGAAACCATTACTTCTCTCTTTTGTTTGCTCGTGCAGTGCACCACCAATATTTTGAAACCATTTGACCTGGCTCATTCTCTCTTCTTTCTTGTTTCTTGTTTCTTCGACATTCGCAACTCATTTATATAAAACGGATGTTGACATCTGTAGTGTTTAAAATCAACCACAGACCAAAATAGCAGAAAAAAAAATTGGAAACAGATTAAATAGGAGATTGAATATAAATTTAACAAAATATTATAATCATCAAAGTATCACTAATTCATATATCTACAACCACTACAGACTTTACGCATAAATGCTATTAAACATGTATGTTCTTGCGGAGAACAAATAAGAGATGTCAAGCACAAACGTTACCTTACATCAATCCCCAATCTCCTCAGTAGGCTTCCTCCCGCCTGGCATATGCTATCTGTTGGTATCTCGGTTTGGACCGGTTTGGACCCGAGAGGGGTTACCTGCGGAGAAGACTCTGACGCTCAAGTCAACAAAGAATTCTCAAAAAGTCAAATCTTGTGATTAAGGGATTAATGAATGTGTACCTTTAATTTGTGGGGTCCATGCACATTTATAGTTATTAATTATGTCTGGCCACATCATGGGTTGAGCCTCTTTTTGGGTCGTAGGTGGGCCTTAGCTTAATCATTGTGAGCCCTAGGGGCTTTGCTAGTAATGCTCTAAATCTGTCAGGTTCTTGCTTAATTTCCTTAAGTTAGCGGCCTAGGCCGGTTATTCTTTATTCGCTTAGCATATATGGTGATCATTTGCGTTCTTGAGGGTATTGTAGGCGGATTTTATGGTTATAGTCAGGCTAAGCCGCCTAGGTGTAGTACACCAGTCCCCCAACCTTTGTCGGTGTATCTATAGCGGCAAAGGATGAGAAGTGTTGGTGTGTTTCGTTGAACCGCCTAGGCATAGTACAATGTCCATTCTTCTAAAACTTTGATAAAAAATATTCAACACAATCTACAACGGAGACTATATACATAATTATTCATCCTTGATCACACTTAAATCTAAACAAAATTCGCAACTCAACACGATTCACAAGGTGGCTTCAAGATCTATTTGGATAAACCTTTTCATCTAAAAACAAAAACAGAATTTCACCTATGCACAAATTTTGAACCCATTAGATTATGGGTCACCATTGAAATGCTTTTCCCATATGAAACACTGCCCCAATTTATTTCAACCCGTACTAAACCACCAAAGCTCGGCGAGGCCAAACCACAAAATTCAAGAAGAATTATAGAAAAATGCAGTACCCCACAAGCGTAATGGCAAAGAGTAACTATTTATCGCATATAAAAAAACATCAATAGATTTTAATAGCAATTCATGACAGACAGTGCATCCAGACACAACAACTTGCTATACGCAATAGGAAAGGTACCTCAACAAGTTGTTCAAAGTTTTATTTGAGTAGGTTGATTTTTCGCTCGCAGTAATCTTTTCCTTCATCCATAGTTTTCTGCCCCGCATAACACGCATAACAATCACAGTCAATGAACAAGCAAGTAACAAACTGAACAATGCTCTCTCGATAAATCCAATACATAAAACATAAATGTGTTACATACAACCTAAATTGAATACATAAAACCTAAGTGTCACAAATAAAACCTAAATGTGAGACATAAAACCTAAAAGCGAGAAATGTAGAAGCGCAAGGTTTGACCTCAATCAAGTATCCGGTGCCGACGTCGATCAAAACATAGGTGGAGTCTTGGAGAGTGGCAGGGACGTAGAGGGAGGCGGTGAGTGGGACGAGGATTTCGCTGGCGGGAGGATGGATGACGAGGTCGTTGAGGGTAGAGGAAGCAATCTCGAGGCGAGTGGTGGTGCTGCGAATATTGTTGACGACAATCGTGATTGCAGTCTCTACGATGGTGCTGCTCTAAAGCCCGCCGAAAGATGCAGGTCCATGGTGTAGAGTTTGGAAATGGAGGTGGAGAATAACCTCCTACGCACCAATGGAGTAGAAGAAGAATAATAAGAGATGTTGCACATAACTTGGCGCCAGTGACGACTCCGGTGAACCAGAGCGGTGCAGTGGTGTTAGCTAGTCACCGGAGGTGCCATGGTTACAGGTTCAGGAAGCCAATTACAAACCATTATAATAAGGAACCATATGTCGACATCCATAGTTCAATATTTAGAATCAGATGTCGACATCCGTTGTGCGCTAAACTGTGTTATGGATTTCTTAGTTCAATACCACTTGGGGATTTGGCGACAGTAGGAGGTTCTAAGTTGAGGAAATATGCAGGAGACAAGGGAGGTGCGACGAAGGGGAATGGAATTCTAGGTGCTTGTGTTAAACCTACTGCTGCAACAGAAGGTGTGGTTACGGGAACAAGAACTGAATGCGTAAAGCGCTTTTGGTTTCTACGGTGTCCAAAACACCAATATATGCTCAGCCAAGTTCCCTAGGTTTTCTTCTACAAGCAACAAAACTTGAGTTAATTTGTAGTCATAGAAGACATCACAGGTAGGCTCAACTAGAGCTTAAGAATGAATGACTACAGTACACAAAAAACCAAAAAAAAGAGAGAAACGGATGTCGACATCTATTGTTGAATTTCCAGAACCGGATGTCGACATTCGTGGTACACAAAAAACCAAAAAAAAAAAAATAACGAAATGGATGTCGACATCCGTTTCACAACTTCCTGAAATGGATTTCGACATCCGTTTCACAAATTCCTAAAGCAGATTTCGACATCCGTTTCACAAAAAAACAAAAAAAAATAACGAAACGAATGTCGACATCCGTTTCACAGAAAAAGAAAACAAATGATGAAACGGATGTTGACATCCGTTTCACAAATTCTTGAAGCGGATTTCGACATTCGTTTTACAAAAAAGAAAAGAAAAATAAATAACAAAACGGATGTCGACTTCCGCAACACATTTTTTGAAGCGGATGTCGACATCCGCAACAGTCACAAAAGTAAATTTCAATGTCTTAACAAATAACATTCCAACATTCAAATAAATTCAAACATTCAATATGATTATGATTAAAATGGAAGGCATACTAACCTGTAAAAGAAGAGAATAGGAGAGCTTTGAAAAGAAAAGCTAATGAAAAGGCACGTATGGAAGCTTTACCAACTTCAAGGACAACTGCTGGTAGCTTGAACCAGAGACAGGACCACTACGAGCTTGAATCACAAAGAGGCAAGGACCATTGCAAGGTTGAAGCATAGGAAAAGGACCACACACTACAGGACGAGAGGTCAAAAAGCACTATGGAAGAAACAAAACAAATATTTGGGGTGCAACAGAGATAAAAAGAAAGCAAAAATGAAAGGATCTTGGCTGCAATAAATACCATTTACTATTATTTCACCCACTTGCCAGGTAAAAATTTTAGTAGGAGATTGCTTTCGAAATTCAGCAAGTTTCTGAATGGCGACGAGCGCGAACATCGACAATAGTGATTGTGGCGGTGGCTACAAACTGTATCGTCACTTATAAATGCTAACAGGCCACGAAAACGTCGTGTCGTGTGTGAAGTTTTCGGATGACGAAACGCTATTAGCCTCGGTAAAACCCTAATCATTTGGTCATCTGTCACGCTCTCCATCCTTCACTACCTCGTCGGCCACTCCAAAGGCATCTCCGACCTAGCTTTCAGACTCTCATTATACGTGCTTTGCCTCTGACGACTGCACCATCCGCATCTGGGACACCACCAGGGGTGATTGTGTGAAGATCCTCAGCGGCCACTCTGATGCGGTCTTCTATGTGAATTTCAATCCCAAATCACGTTATATCGTGTCCGGGTCCTTGGACGAGAGCATTAGGATTTGGGATGTGAAGACCGACAAATGTGTCCAAGTCATCAATGACCACACCATGCCCGTCACCTCCGTCCACTACAACCGCGAGGGCACCCTCATCCTCTCTTCCAGCCATGACGACTCTTGCAAAGTTTGGGACACCAAAACCTTTGCTCCATTGAAGACCCTCATCGACGATAAAGTTCTTGCTGTCTGGCAAGCATATATCCCTTCAACAAATGGGAGTTGCTAAGAGTGATGAAGTCATTCCTAGTGCCAATCTTAGTTGTACACATTTATGTTTTCATAGTAGAGTTCCACTTGGGTAATGTATCAAATCTTTCTCTCTTTGTCTCTTTTTTCTATAAATTGTGTGTTTAGACTTGTACTAATTGATTTGAAGTCGTGTTTAGACCACATCAGATGTGTTCCTTCTCGATCCAATGCCACTACCAAGCTTCAACTACTTCCATTGACTGATGGCATAATTGTTTTGGACACTCTGCAAATTGATGTCGAGGAGGAAGGTATAGACTTGTTGTACTTTTGGAATGTGTAAAGGGATGAATTAAAATTATAGATTGACATTGTATAAGGCAGAGCTTCCTGATGGAAAGGTATGATTTTTGCATCTTAATTGCATTGATGTCTATGGAATGTAATGAAAAGTCGTAGACACTGGCTTTTTGTGTGTTTTCTCTGTTTTCTTCATCTTTATTGTTATGGCTTATGATTTATCTTCCTAAACTTTAATCACCGTAAGGTAGCTGCTATTGTCTTATATGGATAGGTGATATTTGTTTTAGTGCATGTTTTTTATCCTTTTTAGTTTTCATTTCAGAAATATAACAATGGTAATAAGTAAATACTTGTTCTTAAGTTATATATATTGAATTGACAGGGTGCATCATTATGGAAGAATTGGCCCACATAAGAAGAGCTCCAAGATATGATAAACGAGGTTGATGCAGATGGCAATGGAACCATATAATTTGCTGCGTTTCTCAACTTAATGACCAAGAAAATGAAAGTAAGTATATCATTATATGCTCTTATTTATGTATATAGTTACAAAGGATGCATTTTTTTGCAAAGATTAACAATATCCATCTCATTTTTTCTGATTTAGGAAACTGATGCAGAGGAAGATCTTAAGGAGGCTTTCAAGGTGTTTTACAAAGATCAAAATGGTTACATTTCATAAAAGTGAGGTATATTATATGAACTTTTGATTCTTTTTTATTCACTTTTTATAGCAATTTTCTTTTGTCGACGGTAATGAGAAATCAAAGCATTATAAGGATTTCTTCAAAGTTGAACAAAAAGGAGGTAGGGTCAATATGTTGGAAAATGCAAACTAGATTCCAAGTCTTTGAGTCTCTTTCCTTTTCAATTTTTATCTATAAATGTGCGCTCACTTTTCTGGCTACGCAGCAGAAGCTGCATATGCAGCTTTTTTTTTTCCTCACAAACACTACAACAATTTATAGTTTAGACCACACTAAAATAGACAACGGCTAAATAAATGTAGCCTAAACATATAATAAACAACATTTTTATAAATGATGTATAAATATCATGAAAGTCCATGATTATATAATTGTTGCTTTAAACTATGTGGGCAAAACTAGTAAAAATGTGGTCTAAAAACATATGTAAGGTATAAAATCAACATGTAAAACTGTTGTCTATTGTGAGAATTTTAAGCAACGGTTTTAAAAATATTGTCATACTAAAAACCGTTGTCTGTTACCTATAACTACACTCACCTATACCACGCCTAAAAAATTGTGGTCTAATCTTTAGACCACGGTTTTTATAATTTATATCATAATTTTATGCCGTTGTCTAAAGTGATTTTTGTTGTAGTGAAATTTCCACGTCAAGTTTCAACCCATTTTGGTAAAAATTCCTCCAATTTTTTATATTCATGCGGTGTCACTTTTTTTTCATTCATCTAAGCATAAATATCAATAACTTCGAAAAAAAAAGAATAAAATCAATTAATAAAAGGGATAAATTTTGTATGATTATGAAAAATAAAATTAAAGTGATTGGTTTGTTATGTAGTTGTGACATGTTATGATAAATCTTGGTGAGAAATTAACTAATGAGGAGGTTGAGCGAATGATTTAAAGAAGTAGATTCTAAGCATACAATATTTTTTTTTTCATTTCAGTTTTAATTTTATAAATGTTGACATGAGAAGCCAAGGTGGTTTGCTTCTTGAAGATTTGATGAAGATTGAATGAAGCTCTTTTGAACTATCTTGAAGCCATTACCATTGGAATGAAGTCTACATTGATGAAGGAAAGGAGATTTGATGATATCCATGTTGATCAAGGCTCAAAAGTGTGCTCTCAATGTACTTACATCATATAGAAAGTGTATTTTAAGGTTGTAATTCATGTTGTAGACCTTATAGCATTAATTAGATGTTTTTGGTCTTAGGTGTATCTTTTAATATGTTGAATCGTTTTTCAACAGGTTAAAATGCATCTTTTAATCTGTTGAATGACCTTTTAACAGGTTAAAAGGTTGACTGCAGTAGTCTTAAATTGCAACAAATTCAATCAGTTGATTTAGTTTTTAATCGACTGATTTCACTTAAGTCAAGTGAAATCAACCGATTGATTTGAAAAATCAACCTGTTGAATTTTGTAACAGTTTGACTATTTAAGCTGTGATTTTCGAAAGAGAAAAAAGTTGATCATTTTAGAGCACGAATTTGTTCTGGAAACTTGTGGAAACTCTCTCCTTCGTGATCATACGTGTTGCAGCTATTGAAGATTGATCTTGGATCAATTCTTGGAGCTTTTGGCTTGGTTTGAAGCTTGGAGAAAGTGGTTTGTTGTAGGCTGGGCTGTGCTACAACTAAGGTTTGATCTTTCTCAAGCTTTGTGTGTGTGCCTGGTGGTTTTCCAAGTCTGCAAGAGGGTTCTTGCTGTGTTGGTGTGATTTTTGTGTGATTCAAGAGTCTTTTGTGGTGCTTTTGCATATTTTGGAAGTGTAAGGGTGGATACTTTGTAAATCTTTTGAAAAAGTGCAAAGTCAAGCTCAGGTTGCCTTGACAAACTGGATGTAGCTCAGGTTTGAGTGAACCAGTATAAAAATCTCGTGGTGTCCTCTCTTGTCTAACCTTTCTCTTATGCATTTTCATTTTAAAGTTTAAAGAACTTGTGCTTTAATCATCTTTTTTCATGATCTTGCATGTTTTCATGACATTTGCAGCATTGAACATGTTTGTATAATCATTTAGAGCCTGTCTTGATCATTCTTGTGCATTGTTTATGGTTTAAATCTCAAATCTGCATTTTTGTATTTTTCCCAGTATTTTAGTCGACTTTTTTCCTGTTTCAATCGATTAATTATACCAGAACAAAATCTGTTTAGTAAAATTAATCTGTTAACTCTGGTTTTGATCGACTGAAAGTATACTGTCCAACACCTTTTGCATCCTAACTTGGTGATCTATTTGATTCAATTAAAGGTGGTTTTTAGCCTCCAAAGATAGCCTAAATTTTTAACTAGCCAATTCAACCCCCCCTTCTTGGCTTTTCAACCATTTCAAAACTAACAATTGGTATCAGAGCTAGGTACTTGAAATTTGATCAAGTAAGGTCCTAAATCTATTTTGAACTACTTGAAATGGCTGAAAACAAGTTACCCTTTACTGAAGGTGCCTCAATTCATAGACCCCCTATGTTTAGTGGAATTAATTACCAGTTTTGGAAAATTATGATGAAAATCTTTATTTAATCAATAAATCAAGGGATATGGCATTCAATCATAAATGGACCATATACTCCTAAGCATACTGTTGAAAATGTGCAAGTTGATAAATGTGAGAGGTTCTTAAAGTGACTCATGAAGGAACTAATGATGTTAAGAGAGCAAGAAAGCATGCCTTGATTCAAGAGTATGAGTTATTCAAGATGAAACAAGGAGAATATGTGCAAAAGAGATTCACTCACACAGTCAAATTGTCTTATAGGATTGAGTAAAGAATTTGATAAGGAAGAGTTAAACATCAAGGTGTTAAAGTGTCTTGATAGAGCTTGGCAACCAAAGGTCACTACCATCTCAGAAACAAGACATCTATCTACTTTGACTACAGCTGCATTGTTTGGTAAGCTTAGGGAGCATGAGATTGATATGCCAAGGCTTAATGAGCTTGAGTAAAGTGAGAAAAAGGTTAAGAACATAGCCCTGAAGACTAGCACCAAGAAAAATGAGGAACTCGAGGATGAGGTGGCTGAATCAAGTGAAAGTGAGAACTTGAATCTCCTTGTCAAGAGGTTTGGTAAGTATCTCAAAAGGAAACGTGTCAAAGGTAACCCCAAGAGGTATACTTCCAAACACAATGAATCAAACTCTTCTAATTTTACATGTTATAACTGTGGAAAATAAGGACATATCAAAATTGAATGTCCAAATGCTAAAAAAGAAAAGGAGAAGAGTGTTGATAGGAAAAAATAGAAGAAGTCAAAGGAGAAACGTGCATACATTGCATGGGAGGATAATGATGATTCAACAACAAGTAGCTCCTCACAAGATGAGAGTGAAGAAGCCAACTTGTGTCTCACGACTGGTTATGATTCATCTTCCTCAAGCCAAGTAAGTTCTCTAGACTTAAATGACTATAATGAATTGTTGCATGATTTTGAAGAGTTGCATAATGAAGCAAACAAGATTTCTGCATTAAACAATCGGTTGAAAGGCTTAAACAATTGGCTGGAAAACAAAGTTAGTCAACTAGAAAAAGAAACAACTGATTTAAAAATTGATTTTGAACATTTGGAAATGATTTACAGTAATTCAACCGACTGTTTTAGAAATCAGTCAGCTGAAAAATCTTGTGAAAATTGCACAGTTTTGAAAAATCAAGTGAAATACCTTATAAAGACCTATGCAAGGTTCACAAGAGGAGAAGCAAACTTAGAGGTTGTTCTTGGTTCACAAAATTGTGTGTTTGGCAAAGCTGGACTTGGTTTCAATCCTTCTTTTCAAAAGAAAACCAAGAAGCTCTCTAGTTTCTTTTCAAAAAGTATGCCAAGTGACATGCCATTCATTTCATGAAACTACTGTATGCAAAAAGGTCATGTTATTAAGAATTGTCATGCTAGAAAATATGATGTTCCTAAAGGGATTATGAAATGGATCCCAAAAGGATCTAGAAAGGCATAACCATGATGGACCCAACCTATCAAAGGGTACCAAATAATCCAAATCTATTTTACAGGTCATGGAAGGTGATAAGAAAGAATTGTGGTACCTTGATAGTGGTTGTTCGAGACATATGACAGGAGATAAAACCAAATTTGTAAAATTGGAGTTGAAGGAGGAAGGGTTTGTAACCTATGGAGACAACAACAAAGGAAGAATCCTTGGAAATGGAGTCATAGGCAATGGATCCTCTTTCAACATCAAGAATGTGTTGCTGGTTGAAGGACTCA
>Ga0214544_1009606_pt1 | contig 14999 bp, 10 predicted proteins | sample CNSS3metaG_FD_160074 | JGI IMG/M metagenome (GOLD analysis project Ga0214544, IMG submission 160074) | Root nodule microbial communities from cowpea collected in UCLA plant growth center, Los Angeles, California, USA - CNSS3 | ecosystem: Host-associated > Plants > Roots > Nodule | place: USA...
TATTTGTACATAAAATAATCTTAACTTATAACTAAATAATATTTTCTTAATCATTAACTTTAATTTAAATCAGCAGTAACTTTAAAAAATCATCAAATTTTCAAATTTAAACTATAATCGTGTTTTAAAAAAGGAGATTCTAATATGTTTTAAAAAAAGAGATTAGTAAATAAAATAATTTTAACTTATAACTAAATAATATTTTATGAATCATTAACTTTAATTTAAATCAGCACTAACTATTCAAGCATTCACAATCAACATAATGTTTGAATAATATTTTTGAAATTTGACACACGATGGAAATAAAAGTTTAAAACTTAATATTCATTACAATATTTTGACAGATAATAAAAAGGTAAATTATAGTTTTGATTCTTTATCCAAATTATAAAATTCTAGTTAACTTCGATATTTTAAATTGTATTTTATTCCTTATCTTTTAAATTTGAGTCAATTTGATTTTAAAATAAATATAATTTTTAATTTTAAGATGGGACCCGTGAAAATTATCCTATTATATATAAGTAATGTTTAAGCAAAAATTGGGCCCGTGAAGCAACAGAATAGTTTTGTGTGTTAATGGTTTTGTGTGTTATAAATAAATAATAAATAAAATATTAATGAAAAATGTTTTCAAATGACCACTAAATATTGTTTCAATTTGGGTCGACCCACAGCACGGTCCTGGTCCCATGTGGATTAAGGTAAAAAAAGTCTATATTGAAAAAAAAGTCTCTATCAAAATAGTTTATAGGACTAAAAACTCCACAAAAATCATGTGGGTCAGGGTTAATTTATTGATTTTCATCTTCAACATGAAAAATATATTATTTTTTAAAATATATCATTAAATTTTTCGGCGACTTAGACGCGCCTCATGAATCGAATTGGCCAAGCGGGCCAATGTTTCAGGCAAGGTCGACGATTCGGACAGGTCCGACAATCCAGACAGACCTGACGACAAAGATAATATCGACAACCCGGACGATCTCAATGACCGGGACAGGCCCGACGACTCGGACTGAACATATGATCTGGACAGGCCAAATAACTTGGTTGGCCCCGAGGACCCGGACGATCCCGATGACCCGGAGAACTCAAATGGGCCCGACGACGCGGATGACGTGGACGAACCCGACGACAAGAACGACCTTGACGGGTCCGACGTTATCGTGCTTGTCCGAATCATCGAGCACATCTTGGTCTTCAGGCCCGTTCGGCTCGTCCTGGTCGTTTGGCCCGTCCTTGTCGTCGAACCTGTCCAGGTCTTCGGGCCCATCCAGGTCTTTGGGCTCGTCGGGCTTGTTTGGGTCTTCGAACTTGTCCGGATCGCTCGACTTGATCTTTCACTCTGGCTTAATGTAGTATTATTTTGGGAGCCTAACCCACTTTAGCCTTGACCCTAACCCACTCGAGAGGGGGCTTTGGGACTTGAGCTTTTTTTGGCCCCCTCATTTGGGGCCCTCCTAAAAGGAGACTTAATGAATAGTGGGTCAGGGCTGGCCCATGGACTAGGAGCCAAATTGACATCTCATCTCATCATTGTCGATGCAAACAGTAGAAGATGTTCATAATGAAACATAAATAAATAAAAAATGGATTATAAAGATTATGTTAAAATATATATATATATATATATATATATATATATATATATATATATATATATATATATAGTTAAAAGAAAACATACCATATGTTATTTATAAAGAAAAAAGGTAGAGAAAGAATATTATTGAATGATAATATCATGTTCGATAACACTTGATATAGAAACAATAGAAAGTAAATTGGAGATATGATGAGGGTCAAAACTTAGTACAATATTTTTCATATTTGGTATATATTATTGGATTTGGAAGTGCATTCTGGTTTGACCAATTTAAAAATAATTTTGTGAATATAATGAAGATGAGTGTCGATGATTATGATTTTAAGGAGTTTTAAGCGGTTGAGATCAAGTACTAGGACTTTAAAAACTATGATTTTTTTAGTAAGTTAGGATTTTAAGAGAATTTAAGGTTTACTGAGTAAAATTTAAGGTCTAAGGTTTAAAGTTCAACTTCTTTCTTTTTGTCAATGATAAATCATATTTATCTTTTAGAAATATTTTTAATAATTTATTTTCTTATTGTAGAAAATTTACTTTTAATATATTATTTTTTATTTTTTATTTGTAAAAAATTTGATATGTAAAAACTAGTCTCTGACCCGTGCATACGCACGGGTCTTTTTTTCTTTTTGCATTTTATAAAATAATAATATAATAATTGTTATATTTATTTAAATAAATTTAAAAATTATAAATTTAATAATTAAAAAAACTAATAATAATATTATTAATAATTATAAATTATAAATTTTTGAAAGATTAAAAATTTATTTAATAAAATTATGTAATACAGTAACATTTTTTATAAATAAAAAAAATACTTATAATAATAGTAAAACTAATATTAACAATAATTTATAACTATATATATAAAATATATATTTTTGGTGTCCTCTTTTAATTTTTTAAATTTATCATCTTAACTATTACTTTTAAATTGAAATAACTATTCATATAAAAAAAATTACATTTTAATTTTATCATTTTACTAATTTTAGTAATTAATTTTTAAATTCAAATAATTATTTCGATGTTGAGATAAATCAACAACAAAACAAATGAAAACTGTAAATAGTTAAGATGTGGTTATGTAATAAACAAAAACAAAAATGTATGTCTAACTATACTAATGATAGTAATAATAATAGTAATATCACTATAATAATATCAAGCAATGATAAAAATGCTAATAACAATAGTAATAATAATATTATTATAATAATATCCCGTGATAATAACAACAACGATAATAATAATAATAATACCACTATAGTAATATAATAATTATTATTATTATAAGTGCAATATAATTATCATTATAAAAAATTATTGTTTATTTCTTTTAATTTACTAATTTTAGTAACTACTTTTTGAGTTCAAAGATTTAAAGATAAATCAACAACAAAACAAACAAAAAATACACTTAATTAATATATGATCCTGTATTAAATAAAAAAAAGATGTCTCACTATACTAATAATAATAATAACAATGGTATAATAATATCCCATGATAAAAAAAAATAACAATACAACAACAACATATATGTAAGGATATACATATCTTTACTGTCCTCTTTTGTTTTTATAATTTTATTCTCTTAATTATTATTTTTTAAATTTAAATAATTTTTCATAATAAAAAAATTATTATCAATTTTATTATTTTACTATTTTTGTAACTATTTATTTGAATTCAAATAATAATCAGATGTATAGTTAAATAAACAATACAATAAATAAAAAATGCAAATAATTGAGATATGCTCCATAATAAACAAAAGAAAAATGTGTGTTTAATAACAACAACAAAAACAACAACAACAATAATAAAAATAATAGTAATAATAATAATAATAATATCACTATAATAATTTCCCGTAGTGATAGAAATACTAATACCAATAGTAATAATAATAATATCACTATTATAATATCTCGTAGTGATAACAACAACAATAATTGCAATAATAATAATAATAATACCACCATGTTAATATAATAATAATTATTATTATAATAAAAATAATAATTTTTGGTTCTATTAATTTACCAATTATTGTAACTACTTTTTTAGTTCAAAGATTTAAAGATAAATGAACAACAAAACAAATAAAGAATTGCAAGTTTTTGAGATATGATCTCATATTAAATAAAAGTGGAATGTGTGTCTCAACTGTCAAAACGAGTAACTCGGTCTGACCCGGTTCGACCCACTATGGGTTGATTACTTAGCGAGTCAACCCAACTCGGCTCACTTATTAGTGAGTAAAAAAAATTTCAACCCGATCCGGTCTACCGCGGGTTGGTAGGTTAAACGGGTTGGCTCACTATACTACTAATAATAATAATACCGCAATAATAATATCTTGTGATAGAAAAATAAATAATAATACAACAACTACATACATGTCTATAGTGTCCTCTTTTGTTTTTAAAAATTTATCCTCTTAATTATTATTTTTTAAATTTAAATAATTTTTCACAATAAAAAAATTATTTTCAATTTTATTATTTTATTACTTTTGTAACCACTTATTTGAATCCAAATAATACTCATATGTATAAATAAATAACAAAACAATAAATAACAAAACAATAAATAAAAATTGCAAGTAATCGAGATATCCTCCCATGGTAAACAAAAGTAAATTGTGTATCTAACTATAATAATAATAATAATAATAATAATAATATCACTATAATAATATCCGACAGTGATAAAAATACTAATAACAATAGTACTAATAATAATATCTATATAATAATATCCCGTAGTGATAATAACAACAACAACAATAATAATAATAATACTAATACCACTATAATAATATAATACTAATAATTATTAAAAGAAATATAATTATCATAATAAAAAATGTTTTTTAGTTGTATTAATTTATTAATTTTAGTAACTACTTTTTAAGTTCAAAGATTTAAAGAAAATCAACAATAAAACAAATAAAAAATGCAAATAATTGTTATATGATCCCGTATTAAAATAAAGTAAGATGTGTGTTTTACTATACTAATAATAATAATAATAATAATAATAATAATAATAATAATAATGTCATTGTAATAATATCCCGTGATAAAATAATAATAATAATATATATATATATATATATATATATATATATATATATATATATATATATCTTTAGTGTCTATTTTGTTTTTTAAAATTTATCTTATTAATTATTATTTTTTAAATTTAAATAATTTTTCATTATAAAAAAATCGTTTTAAATTTTATTATTTTACTAATTTTGTAATTACTTATTGAATTCTAATAATACTAAGATGTATTGATAAATAAACAACCAATAAATAGAAATCTGGAAATAATTGAAATAAAAGTGATAGTAAATAAAACTAAAATGAGTGTGTAATTATCATGATAATACCACTATAAAAATAATATTTCGTATTCACAAAACTAATAATAATAATAATTATTATTATATAATAATATAATAATAATAATAATATTAATAACAATAATAGGTTCGTAAAAATATAATAATAATAACCATTATTCAGTATAGTTATTATAATAAAAAAATAATTTTTAAGTTTTATTAATTTATTAATTATAATTACCTTTTTGAGGTGAAATATTTAAAGACAAATCAATTATTAAACAAATAAAAAAAGTGTTATGATCCCAAAATAAATAAAAATAAAATATGTGTCTGTTTGTACTAATAATAATATTATTATTATCTAGTGACAAAAAAAATAATGATAATACAACACTAACATTACGTAAATAAATACACATTTAATGTTCTTTGAATTTAGTTCTTTTAATTATTATTTTTTAAATATAAATAATTATTCAAGATGAAAGATATTATTTTTTCAATTTTATTATTTTATTAATTTTGTAATAACAATAATTCAAAAAATTACTTATAGAAATAACAATAATATAATACTAATGATAATATTAATAATCATAATATAATAACAATTTATTTTTATTACTAATAATTATAACAACAACAAAAATAATAACAATAATACAAATTTTAATTGATACAATATCAATAATAATAAAAATTATAATAATAATAAAATTTAGTACTGTTACTAATATTTTAATGATTTAAAGTATAAAATTAATACAACAATTTTAATAACAATAATAATAAAAATTATAATAACTTTGATAATATAAAATATAATAATACTATCATAAGAATTATTATAATAATATTCGTAATAATATAAATAACAATAAAAAATATTATTATAAATAAAAGAATATTTATAATTATTATAATAAATATAATAATATTCACAATAATAATATCAGTAATAATAAAAGTTAACGTGACAAATAAAATAAAATAATATAATAACAATAATAATGACAAAAATAATATTAGTATTAATAATTCTAATAGTAATAAAACAATTTTAATAATAACAATAAAATGAATTGTAAAAATAATCTTAATAATAATAAAAAAATATTGAAATAATAATAATTTTAATAATAATAATAATAATATTAATGACAATAATAATAATATTAAAAATAATTATAATGATGTATAAAATTAAAATATTAATATTAATAATAATAGTAATATTTAATTTTTAGTAATCAGCTTGTGATTATTTTAATTTTTTAATTAAAAAAAAATTGGCACGTGTCAAAATATGATTCTGCCACGTATCAATTATTGAAGTGAAAAATATCAATTTGATCCCTGTATTTGTTATTTGTCTTAATTTAGTCCTAATTTCATTTTAAACTAAAGTAATTTTATCTCTTTCAAATTGAGACCAAATTAAAAAAATCACGACATGTGACAAAACCCTAATTTGACACGTGTCAACTGTTTTTTCAAGAAAAAAGTAAAAAAAATAAAAAAAAATCACGAGCTGACACGTGGCACAAAATTAACGCCGTCAATTATGCCATAACAAAAACGACCAAATTGGAACAAATTTTCAAAAAATATGACCTTCTGTGTGATTAAACCTAAAAGTAAATTGTATGTCTAACTATAATAATAATAATAATAATAATAACACAAATAATAATAATAATAATACTCTAGATTATTATCCTGTAATGATACAAATAATAATAATAATAATAATAATAATAATAATAATAGAACAACTACATATATGAAAATATACACATATTTGATGTCTTCTTTTGTTTTTACAATTTTATCCTTTTAATTATTATTTTTTAAATTTAACTAATTATTCATAATAAAAAAATTATTTTTTCAGTTTTATTATTTTACTAATTTTAGTAACTATTTTTTTATTTAATTACTCCGATGTAATAATAAATTAACAACAAAACGAACAAAAAAGTGCAAGTAATTGGAACATAATCATATAGTAAGTAAAAATAAGATGGGTGTCTAACTATAATAATATCCCGTATTGATAATAATGATAATAATAATACACAACTACATATATAGATATACATGGTCTCCTATTTTGTTTTTACAATTATATTCTCTTAATTATTATTTTATAAATTTAAATGATTATTGATAATAAAAAAAACACTTTTTAGTTCTATTATTTTACTAATTTTAGTAACTATTTTTTTTAATTCAGCTAATTCTTCAGATGTAAAGATAAATCAACAACAAAACCAATAAAAATGGAAGTAATTAATATATAATCCGTAGTAAATAAAAATAAATGTGTATCTAAATACTACAATTAAAATAATAACACTAAGATTAATATTAATATAATAATAATAACACTAATATTATTTAAAATAAAAATACAAATAATAATAATAATAATTATTATTATATTAATATTAATACTAATACTAATTATTCTTTTTCAAATTTAAATGATTATTTATAATATAAAAAATTACATTTTAATTTTATTATTTTACTAATTTTAGTAACTACTTGTTTGGATTCAACTAATTACTCAAATGTAAAAACAATCCAACAACAAAATAAATAAAAATACAAATAATTAAAATATAACTTCATAGTATATAAAAGTAAAATTTGTATTTAAATACTATAATCCAAATAATAAAAATGTAAATAATTAAAATATAATTTTGTTTCAAAATTGAAACAATAACAATAATACTAATATTATTTATGATAAGTATAGTACTAATAACAATAAATAATAATAATAATAATAATAATGTTATTAATAATAGTAAATTTTTCTAGTTTTTTTTCATAATATATAAAAAGAATAATATATTATATGTTGATATTATAAGTAATACTATACTAATATTTTTACTACTACTAATATTATCAATAAATTTAATAATAATCACAATCATATATAATCATAATATTAATATATTATATATTAATATGGTTAATAATACTAATAATAATAATAACAATAATAATAACACTAATAACTTTACTATTACTAATAATGTTAATAATTTTTTCAATAACAAAATATAATAATAATAATAACAATGTTAATAATACCAATAATAATAATAATAATATATAATAGTAACATATTATAATAATAATAATAATTATTATTATTATAATATTAATATTGATTATAATTTTACTATTATCACTATAAATAATATTTATAATAATAATATTATTAATAATTACAAATAATAATAATACTTATAAAAATATTACAAATAATAATATTATTAATAATTACAAATAATAAAAATTATAAAAATATTACAAATAATAATATTTCTTATAATTAATATTATAGTTGAAATCATAAATAAATGAAAAAATAAAAATAAATTGGTTTTTGTAGGATTTGAATCCGGGTCCTTTTGTTACACAGTTTTAAAATGACGAAAAAACTAAACTTTATGACACTTGTCAATAAAAGGAGATGAGTAATGTAGTAATTTTTGTGGTATCTTCTTTTCTTAATATGTAATAGATAATAAATTAACAACAAAACGAACAAAAAAGTGCAAGTAATTGGAACATAATCATATAGTAAGTAAAAATAAGATGGGTGTCTAACTATAATAATATCCCGTATTGATAATAATGATAATAATAATACACAACTACATATATAGATATACATGGTCTCCTATTTTGTTTTTACAATTATATTCTCTTAATTATTATTTTATAAATTTAAATGATTATTGATAATAAAAAAAACACTTTTTAGTTCTATTATTTTACTAATTTTAGTAACTATTTTTTTTAATTCAGCTAATTCTTCAGATGTAAAGATAAATCAACAACAAAACCAATAAAAATGGAAGTAATTAATATATAATCCGTAGTAAATAAAAATAAATGTGTATCTAAATACTACAATTAAAATAATAACACTAAGATTAATATTAATATAATAATAATAACACTAATATTATTTAAAATAAAAATACAAATAATAATAATAATAATTATTATTATATTAATATTAATACTAATACTAATTATTCTTTTTCAAATTTAAATGATTATTTATAATATAAAAAATTACATTTTAATTTTATTATTTTACTAATTTTAGTAACTACTTGTTTGGATTCAACTAATTACTCAAATGTAAAAACAATCCAACAACAAAATAAATAAAAATACAAATAATTAAAATATAACTTCATAGTATATAAAAGTAAAATTTGTATTTAAATACTATAATCCAAATAATAAAAATGTAAATAATTAAAATATAATTTTGTTTCAAAATTGAAACAATAACAATAATACTAATATTATTTATGATAAGTATAGTACTAATAACAATAAATAATAATAATAATAATAATAATGTTATTAATAATAGTAAATTTTTCTAGTTTTTTTTCATAATATATAAAAAGAATAATATATTATATGTTGATATTATAAGTAATACTATACTAATATTTTTACTACTACTAATATTATCAATAAATTTAATAATAATCACAATCATATATAATCATAATATTAATATATTATATATTAATATGGTTAATAATACTAATAATAATAATAACAATAATAATAACACTAATAACTTTACTATTACTAATAATGTTAATAATTTTTTCAATAACAAAATATAATAATAATAATAACAATGTTAATAATACCAATAATAATAATAATAATATATAATAGTAACATATTATAATAATAATAATAATTATTATTATTATAATATTAATATTGATTATAATTTTACTATTATCACTATAAATAATATTTATAATAATAATATTATTAATAATTACAAATAATAATAATACTTATAAAAATATTACAAATAATAATATTATTAATAATTACAAATAATAAAAATTATAAAAATATTACAAATAATAATATTTCTTATAATTAATATTATAGTTGAAATCATAAATAAATGAAAAAATAAAAATAAATTGGTTTTTGTAGGATTTGAATCCGGGTCCTTTTGTTACACAGTTTTAAAATGACGAAAAAACTAAACTTTATGACACTTGTCAATAAAAGGAGATGAGTAATGTAGTAATTTTTGTGGTATCTTCTTTTCTTAATATGTAATAGACTACAATTTATAAGCAATATCAATGTCCAATTATTATAATAAATACAATAAATATTAAAAAAAAAAATAACAGTAACCAAAAGCAAAAGATATTAAAACCTTAAAAAAAAACTTCTTTTCATAAAATAAATTTATAATAAAATACGATTTGATCACATATTCATAAAATTATTAGATAAATAAAATAAAGTACTGTAAATATATTTAAAAATTAAAATATATTCAAAAATACAAAATGTGTCTAATTTAATTTGAGAAAAAATCTAAAAAGATAATTAAAAATAAAATAAAATTTATTTTATCCTAAAAGTATGTAAAAAATAAAAATATATGATATTTATAGTTTTAAAATAATTTTTATTTTGACTTATTATTAAAAATAAAAAATATATTTCTCTCTTATTCTTCTTATTCACTTTCATACTCCACTTTCTTGCTATTCTAACACGATTTTTTTTTCTCTCCATGTATAATCCAATTTTTTATATTTTTATTTTAGTTTTTATTTTTCTCCTGTCGGGTTCTCTTTATAAATGTGGTATTTTAAACGAAGAAGTTGCTATGATGGTTGTGATAGTACTAATGGCCCTGTGATATTTGTAGTGTGAATTGGTGATTTTGTAAAAGACATTCAAAATGCTATTATTAATCAAATTATAGAATTCATTCAATTCAATCTTATTCACATTGGTGATGTGAATTAAGTTTAATATAAAAAAAAATGTAAAAACACAACCCAATCCAACTTATATTTTGTTGATGGATTGATAATGAGTTTGTTCAAAACTGACTCAAGCTATAAACACTCTTAACAACAAACAAATTTACAATAAATAATAACGACTAGTGTTTAATTTTTTTGTTTTTTTTTTAGAGAGATATATTATTTTTTTATCATATATTATAATTTTTAATTAAATAATAATATACAGTGTAACTTAATTAAATTATTTTTAGTTCTTCTAAAAATATTTTAAAATCCAGAATTAGTTTTGGGCTGATCCAAAGTTTTGGGTTGACTCCGTTTCAAATACACCGGTCAGCGCATTTCTACCTGCACCCCTTTTTTTTTCCTGCACCTATAAAATTTTATCTCATCTTACCTCTCGATTAAATATAATAAAATCTTAAGTTTATTTTATTATTTTCACCTCATATCCCATAGTGATAATAATAATAGAAATAATAATAAAACTAATACGAACAAACTAATGATAACAACAATTATGTTCATGTTATAAATATTAATGTTAATACTAATACTATAGTTAATGTTAACGATAATAATCTATAATTATATATAAAACTATATTTTAACAACAAAATAAATAAAAAGGACAAATAATTAAAATATGATCCTATAATAAATAAAATTAAGGTGTATGTCTAATTATAAAAATAATAATAATATCATTATAATAATATCCATAGTGATAATAATAATAATAATAATAATAATAATAATTATTATTATTATTATTATTATTATTATTATACAAGAACTACACATATAAAAAAATAACATTTTTTGTGTCCTTTTTTGTTTTTTACAATTTTATCTCTTAATTATTATTTGTTAATAATAATAATAACATTTTTTTAATTCAAATAATTACAATGATATAGAGAAAAATAAACAATTAAATAAATAAAAAGTGCAAATAATCAAGATATGATCCCATAGTAACTATAATAATAATAATAATAATAATAATAATATCACTATAATAACAATTGTTTTTTAGTTGAAATAATTGTTCAAATATAAAAATAAATGAAGAACAAAACGAATCAAAATGATAAATAATTGAAAAATGATTCACAGTAAGTAAAACTAAAATACAAATCAAATCATAATAAAAAAGTAAATAATAATAACTATTATAATAATTATATTTCTTAATAATAATAATAATATAGTAATAAAAATAATTATAATTGTTAATAATGATAATAATATTTATACTCGATAGTAATAATCATCGTAATAATAGTCAATAACAATAACAATAATATAATTATAGATAATAATAATAATAATAATAATTATTATTATAGTTATAGTTATAATTAGTCTATCAAAGGATAATTTGGTCAATACATTTTATAATAGTCTGTCGTTGTTAAAATAACCCTTGTTTTCTGATATTCAAATCCCCTTAATTTTCATCTGATCTTCAAACCCTTAATTTTGATCTTTCAGTCAGCATTTCTACTTTATACAATCTCATTTCAAATAGTTTCCATTCAAATCTCTTTCTCTCTCTTTCTGTTAATTTTCAAGCACCGGAGCTTTGGCCCTCTCTGTTCCTGCTGTCTGATTTCTCTTCGTCTAATAATATTTTGCTTGTGCTTTATTTTCTTTTCAGTTGCGCTGTTATTTATATTGTTTCCTATTCTTTTCGTTTCTGTTCTTGTTTTCTTCTCGTAACCATGGATGCAGGATCTTTGAGTTCTTCTGGAGCCCTCAAAGATCGGATGACGCTATCCTCTTCGAGAACAGTTTATTCAAAGAAAGAGTTCCCAAAAAAATGTAAAGAAATTATTGCAAGATTTTTTCCCCTGATTATAATTTGTGTATATTTTGCATGATTGTCGGGGCAACATTTTAGATTAGTGTTTAAAATCTAAGTAATTAGAAGTTCTAATTTTGTAGAAATGTTCAGAAAACTTGAAATTAGTTTAATATTTTCAAAGATTTTGAATGGCTTTGAAAACTAAAGATGATAAATCTTCATGTCTCACTTTGAATTTGTTTATGGAAAGCCACCTGCACCAGCTGACTTAATTCCGGGAAAATGCACCATCTCTTCCTTTATAGAATTCTATTATTTTCCAACACTACAATTTGAACCCTTTGGGGGCATGCCGTTTTTAACACATGCACCTCCTCCTGCAATGTTCTTTCAGGTTGCCAAACCTCTCTCGCCAATACAATAGTCAACCAAATTGATTATTACTTCAAGTAAATTATTGTCTGTTCTTCGTTATTTACTGTTGTGTTTCCCAACAAATCTTTGCTGTTGAATTTTATCTTCAATGTTCTTTTGTTTATGCAGTGATGCTAATTTAGTGAGGGATGAGTATTTAAGGTTCAACATGGATGAACAAAGATGGGTTCCAATTTCTTTGATTGCAAGCTTCCTCGTGTAAGTTAATTATTCTTGATCGAGTAATATTTTCAACCTATTCTGCATAAATTACAGTTTCATATCTTAAACTTATGTGTAGTGGTGATTTTTTATGATCTTGGTAATATGGTTCAATGTTTTAGACAGTAATAATCTATTTTTTATGGATTTTATTGATGGATTGTTATTTACCTTTAAGAAGTTTTAGGCTTTCATGGCTGATGAAAATTTTTCTTACCCTAAGAGCATTGTTGGCAGTATAATTCGAAGATAAAATATAAAGGAATAATGAAGATGGAAAAAATGAATTTACGTGATGTTTAGGAGAAAACAGTCTGTTTTTATCATTCCAAATTTGCTAGCTTTTTGTTTGGTGAATTTGGCTTTGATACTATGCTGCTTTTTAATACCCTTGTATGTTATTATTGGTTATATTTTTTAAATGTGACAGAATTAATGTGGAAATAAAAGTTTAAAACACAGTATTCATCACAATATTTTGACAGATAATAAAAATGTAAATTACAGCTTTGATTCTTTATCCTAATTATAAAATTCTTGTTAACTTCTTAATTTTAAATTGTATTTTATTGCTTATCTTTTAAATTTGAGTCAATTTGATTTTAAAATAAATATAACTTTTAAATTTTAAGATGGGACATTTAACAGTAAAAATTGTTCTATTATAATTTGAGTATTATTTGATTTAAGCCGTACAAAGCAGTCAAATCATCATTTTATAAATTATATTTTTCCTTTAATAAATAACCGTTATAGCTTAATTATTTAATTATGGCATGTTATAGCTTAATTATTTAATTATTACAAGCTGCAACTAAGGTACACAATAAATTGCTCAACAAGCTTTATGAATGCACCTGTCCAATTCTTTGATCAGACCCCTGGTGGGAGAATACTGAACAGGTTAGAATAAGATGTCTTCAGGGAATAATAGCAGATAATGATAATATGAATTTTATGTTTCACGATTTCTTCTGTTTTGTGTAGGTTATCTTCAGATCTTTATACCATTGATGATTCACTTCCATTCATTCTGAACATTCTCCTAGCGAATTCGTAGGCCTGTTGGGTATTACAATAATTTTGTGTTACGTACAGGTACAACGATTTTCTTAGTTTGTCATATGTATTATGGAACTACCAATATTTGTCTTAATGTTCCCCATGATCTATTTTTATCTTTCGATTTTCTGTAGGTCTTCTTCTTACTCTTGCTATTGCCATTTTGTTATATCTACAGTAGATTTCAGGTATTATTTTTTCTTATTGACACTTTCATATTTAACCACACTCCTTGTTTTTTAGAATGTAAGTTCCTAAAACTATTAGGATTATTTGTTATTAAATTGTACGAATTTGGAAACCCTCATAATTATGGAGTACAAAATAAAGCTTTTATAAAACTACAAATAAATTATTTCAGTGTTTCTTGGGTCTCAAACGTTTAAAACCATAATCACTTCTTTGACTTGGTATAATAGACAACAATCAACTGATCTATGCAGTGGCTTCAGTTCTTCTACAGGTCAACATCGAGAGAATTACTACGACTGGACAGTGTTTTACGCTCTCCAATATACTCATCATTCACGGAAACACTTGATGGATCATCAACTATTAGGGCGTTTAAATCTGAGGTAAATATAAGTCATTTTATAGTAATGATAATAAATAGAACTTTGTATCATGTTGAAGAACTTTACTCAACAAGGGTACTTA